>Ga0123355_10000857_pt1 | contig 41983 bp, 35 predicted proteins | sample TergutEmb28metaG_3_FD_89872 | JGI IMG/M metagenome (GOLD analysis project Ga0123355, IMG submission 89872) | Embiratermes neotenicus P1 segment gut microbial communities from Petit-Saut dam, French Guiana - Emb289 P1 | ecosystem: Host-associated > Arthropoda: Insects > Digestive system > Gut ...
CATGGCAGAAAAGGCTGAAAAAGAAAATGTATGCATCGGGATAGAGCCGGTGGCTACCCATACCCTCAATACCCCGGCCCTTACTCGGCGTTTGCTGGACGAGATAGACTCCGATAAGCTAAAAGTCATCTTTGACCCAGTTAATCTGGTACTGCCTCATACTGTTAGCCAGCAAGATGCAATTTTCAATGAAATGTTTGCACTGCTTGGCAAGGAAATTGTGGTTATGCATATCAAGGATACTGCTGTGGAAAATGGCAATCTGGCATGGCGCAATATTGGTGATGGCGTAATCAACTATCCCCTGATTTTTGACTGGTTAAAGCAGCACAAGCCAGATATTCACCTTTTGCGCGAAGATGCCAAAATGGATAGCTATAAGGATGACATTGAGGTAATGAAACGTTATGTGCAGGGATGAGAATTCCCTATATAGCAATTCACTTTTAAATCGGCATCGCCTGGCGTTGAAAATTCTATAGCCAGCAATTTCATTTTTGACAAAAGCGCTCCAGCCCTTATATCATCTGGCTTTGGCCCTTTCGCAAAATCCAATAACTGGATGAGGGGCAACCTGCATTGCGCACATAGCAATAATTTCTATTAATCACAAAAGGGCGAAGTCCCTATATACAAGGAGGAAAACCATGAAACTACAAATCCGTTATTCCAGCCATCCCGAGGACGTGAAAAAGTACACAACAGAGGATTTACGCAGGCATTTCCTGATAGATCCTGTATTCGTCCCAGATGAGGCTAACCTGGTCTATTCTCATATAGACCGCATTATCGTGGGGGGTATCATGCCCGTAAATAAGGCTTTGACCCTTACCGCAGGCAAGGAAATGGGCGTAGATACTTTCTTCGAGCGCCGTGAAGGCGGTATCATCAACATCGGCGGCAAAGGCACAATCACCTTGGATGGCACAGTCCATACCCTCAACTTCCAAGACGGCCTGTACATCGGCAAGGGCGTTGCGGAAATCTCCTTCGAAGCCGCCGACCCAGCCGCACCGCCAAAGTTCTACTTTAACTCTGCACCGGCACATCATGCTTTCCCATCAAAGCTTGTAACCCTTGAGATGGCCAAAAAAGTGCATCTTGGCAGTAGTGAGACCTCCAATAAGCGTACAATCAACCAATATGTACACCCAGATGTGCTTGAATCCTGCCAGCTAGTAATGGGCATGACAATCCTAGATACCGGTAGCGTGTGGAACACCATGCCGTGCCACACCCACGAACGCCGTATGGAAGCATACTTCTACTTTGATATGGACGCAGAAGCCCGGGTAATCCACCTTATGGGCGAACCAAGTGAGACCCGCCACATCGTTGTTGCCAACGAGCAGGCTGTGCTTTCTCCTAGCTGGTCCATCCATTCTGGCGCAGGTACTGGCCGTTATACCTTTATCTGGGGTATGTGCGGCGAAAACATTACCTTTACCGATATGGATGTAGTGGCAATGGAAGACTTCAAGTAATGCAAACCAGCACCGTCACCATTGATAAAGTCTCTGAAGTGGCGGGGGTTTCCAAAACCACGGTTTCGCGCTATTTAAACGGCAAGTACGAGCATATGTCCGAAAAAACTAAGGACAGGATAAAGGCGGTAATTGAGGAGTTGGATTACCGCCCCAGTGCCATTGCCCGCTGTCTTAAGTCCAGCAAAACCGGCCTTATTGGCATTATTGTCTCCGACATAACCAACCCCGTAACAGTAAAGCTGATAAAGGGCATAATCGATTACTCTACCCAGGAAGGCTACCAGGTAGTAACCGCTACCAGTGATGAAACCACCGCCAAAGAGCGGAAATACATCCTTTCTATGATGGACAGGCAAGTAGAAGGGCTGATAGTAGTAGTTGCCGACTACAATGAATACGAACTCCTCGCCAGTCTGCGGGCCAAAGGCGTAAACATTGTGCTTGCGGATAGGCCCATCAATAAGCCCATCTTTGACACGGTTACCACGGACAACTACGCCATGACGCGCCATGCTATTGCGACTTTGTATTCCATGGGATACGAAGAGGTGGGGTTGTTTTCTCCTAACCTATTGCGAAGCAATGTACGGCTGGCCCGGCGCAACGCCTTTTATGACCAGACTAAGGAGCTTGGAAGAAATCCGGACAGCCTGGCCTATGTCATCCCCAGCGGAAGCGATGATGAGTATAAAAAAGCCATTGAAGATTTTATTGGCAGACAGGCGGGTAAGCGGGTTGCGGCCTTTGCCTCTACCCCAACATCAATGCTTAGGCTAGTCGAAGCCGCTCTTGATTTGGGACTTACCATTCCCGATGATTTGGGTGTATTAGGTTTTGATAATCTGCGCTGGTCGAGGCTGATTTGCGGCGGCATAACAGTGATAGAGCAGCCCTTTTACGAGGTTGGATACGAAAGTGCCAAGATGCTTATCAAGCGCATAAAGGGGGAGATTGAAAACGGCCCCAAATACCTGGAACTGAGCTCTAAGTTGATTATTCGTAACTCCACAAGCATTGTGTGAAGCGAAATAGCCCACTTTTGATGATTTGGTCAAAAGCGATAACTATTGAGTGAAATTATGAAAAGATTCTATATAGTAGCGCATATAGTGAATTAGCCCGTAATGGGCAATGGGAGGAACTTAATGTTTGATATGAAAAATTTCCGCCTAGACGGAAAAGTAGCCCTAGTAACCGGCGGCGGCCACGGAATAGGCCAAGCCATGGCATCAGCACTGGCTCATGCCGGGGCAAAGGTAGTATTCAACGATATCCGCCAGGAAATGGTGGACAAAGGCCTAGCCGCCTATGCTGCCGAAGGTATCGAGGCCAAGGGCTACGTATGCGATGTAACTGACGAAGCAGCAGTAATCAAAATGGTACAGCAAATCCGCGATGAAGTAGGTATAATCGACATCCTGGTAAACAATGCCGGCATGATACGCCGTATGCCAATGTTAGAAATGACCCCAGAAGATTTTAGGCTGGTCGTAGATGTAAACCTAAACGCCCCATTTATCATGGCCAAAGCCGTAATCCCAGGTATGCTGGAAAAAGGCCACGGTAAAATCATCAATATCTGTTCCATGATGAGCGAAATGGGCCGGGAGACAATAGCAAGCTACGCCGCATCCAAAGGCGGCCTAAAGATGCTGACAAAAAACATCTGTGCTGAATTTGGCTACGGCAATATCCAGTGCAACGGCATAGGCCCAGGCTATATTGCCACCCCACAAACTGCGCCACTTAGGGAGCTTCAGCCCGATGGCATCCCCAATCCCATGAACCAGCTAATCCTTTCCAAAACCCCCGCCAACCGCTGGGGAACCCCAGATGACCTAAAAGGCCCAATGGTCTTCCTCGCCTCTGAGGCGTCAAATTTTGTAAATGGCCACGTACTGTATGTAGATGGTGGGATGCTGTCATATTTCGGCAGGCCCCAGTAAATAGAATCACAGCCCTCATAACCACAGTGCGTCAATAATAGCAAATCTCTCATTACAGCAGCACTCCAGAAAGGAGCACAACATGAAACCATTCATGTGCGAAAAATTCCTACTGCACAGCGATCTAGCAGTAAAGCTATACGACTATATTAAGGATTTACCTATAATAGACTACCATTGCCACCTGGAGCCAAAGGAAATTGCCGAAAACAAGCGCTTTCGCAATATCACCGACCTGGCCCTGGGAGGTGACCACTACAAATGGCGTCTAATGCGGGCCAGCGGCGTAGACGAGAAATATATCACCGGCGATGCCTCAGATGAGGAAAAATTCTATCACTGGTGCAACACAATCCAGGATTGTATAGGCAACCCACTATACCACTGGACTCACCTGGAAATGCGCCGCTACTTCAACTACGACGGCCCTATCAATGGTGACGTAGCGGCAGACCTTTACGCCCACTGCAATAAAATTATAGAACAGGAAGACTTCTCCGCTTGGGGTATCTTCAAAAAGTTCAAGGTTGCTCAAATTGGCACAACAGATGACCCAGCGGATACCCTGGAATATCACAAGCAAATGGCCGAACACCGCAAAACCGACCCAGCCCTACCGTTGGTAACCCCTACATGGCGGCCTTCCAAGGTAATGAATATCGAAGCCCCAGAGTTTGCGGACTACATCAAGAAGCTTGAAGCCGTAAGCGGTGTGGTAATAAAAAACTGGGATAGTCTGCTTGCAGCCTTAAGCCAGCGGTTAGATTTCTTCCATGAGGCAGGCTGTCTAGCTTCCGACCATGCCCTAGATCCCCCAGTATACGCCGAATGCACCGAAGGCGAAGCGGCGATGATATTTGTCAAAGCCCTTGCTGGAACAAAACTTAATCAGCATGAAATCAATCAGTACAAAACATTCATAATGCTATGGCTTGGGAAACAATACCACGCCAAAGGCTGGATAATGCAGCTGCATATGGCAGCCCAGCGCAGCAACAACACCCGTATGTTCAAGCTGCTGGGCCCAGATACTGGCTATGACTCTATGTCTGATGAAACTTTCTCCCGCCCACTAGCCCGTATACTAGACGGTCTAGATATGCAAAACGCCTTGCCAAAGACTGTACTCTACGCCCTAAACCCTGTATCCGATATGATGCTAGCCTCTATGATTGGCAATTTCCAAGGAGGGGGCATAAAAGGCAAAATCCAATGGGGCTGCCCCTGGTGGTTCAATGACACCCGTCCAGGCATGGAAAACCACCTAGTATACCTGGCCAGCGCTGGTGTGTTGACCCGGTTTATTGGTATGCTTACAGACTCCCGGAGCTTTATGTCTTATCCACGGCATGAATATTTCCGCAGGATTGTGGCCCAGACTGTGGCTGATTGGGTCAATAAAGGCGAATTCCCTAATGATGACGCTAAGCTTAAGGAGATTGTTCAGGGGATTGGGTACTATAATGCTAAGGAGTACTTTGGGCTGTAGTGTGCACAGCGAAAGCCTAGGAATTCGCCTGCTGCAATCGAAAAATATTCGATGTATATAAGAAATTTGCATACCTGAAGGGGTATCAACAGAGAAAGCGCTCTCTGTGATTGAAACGATAATCACTGAGAGCGCTTTTCTTGCGGCCAATTATGAGCTGTAGATGAAGCTCTTATTCCTTGCACGGCAACTGAAGTACTGGTCCTAGGCATAGCTTTGACAGGCTTGTGTTTTAGCAGACTACAGTGCCGCCTCCAATTTTACCAGCAGCGCCAGCGCCTTCTCATCAGCAACCTTGCACTCGTCAATAAGTTCTCCTAGCTGGCCGCGTACTTCGGGTTTAGCAAATTCCTTCATCTGGGTTTCGCCCCGTTCCCATCCGCCAATGGCTTCAAACATCTTGTGGACGATTTTTGCCACAGCATCAAACTGGCTGGCAAGCTGCCCATATAGCGGCTGCCCAGGTTCTTTTTCCGCCAGCTTTTTGAAAAACGCACCTGCATGATAGCGGCCATCCATCAAACAGTCCGTGGCATCCCCATGGCACATCAAGCGTTCTACCAGCAATGGCGTAATCATGTTTTCGGCAAATTCACTCTCATTCAAGATTGCCTTTTTCCATGCATCATAGGCATATCCACCCTTGGCATAGTCCCCGTGCCTGCGCGGTGTCATCACCTCAATGGCGTTTTGTACAATTGTTTTGACAGAAAACCGCTGGCCTGTGACTTCGCCATAGGCCATCAACATATTGGTGTCTGGGTTTTCCCACCAGTGGCTGGTGATGTAATAGCCAGAGTCATCAAAACGGACGTTTTTTGCAACATCCTGGTATTCCTGAAAAACATTCCAGCCCAGCAGCGTGTCAACCTTGTTGCGGTATCCTGCTATTATCCCCATTTCAGGAGGGCCAATTACGCCGCGAGCCATCACTGGGATGCCCTTATCAATCTTCGATTTTATGAAATCAATGAAATCGGATTTTCTGGTTGCCTCATCACGGCCAATACAGTTGTACTCGCAGCCCAAAGATTCCAAGGCCATACGAAGCACCTTTGTTGGGTCATCAAAAGCAAAGGTATCCCCCACATTGCCCCCATCCCAGCAGGTCTCGTTCCAGGTAAGACGGAACGCCGCGCCACAAAAAGCAATGGCTTCTGCGTAGTCCAGCTCCATGCCCATATAATTTGCGGCGGCTTTCATAGCAATAGGCAGCGGAGTACAGCCGCCAAAGGCCCCATAATGAACCTTTGGCACGCCATACAGAACAACACTGCCATCAGATACATGCTTTTGAAATTTTGTATCGTGTTTATTTTCCATTTAATTCAGCCCTTTCATATCATAGTCAGATTCGCTGACTATATTTTGGCACAGCAAAACCAAAGACCCCAGCACATAGTATTGTACGTTCAATAGGAGGTTTGATTTTGCGGAATTCGCTGGGGGTAAGGCCAGTAACGCGCCTAAAAGCCCTTGTAAACGTGTCAGGATTTGTGAAGCCATATCTCCCGGCAATTTCTGCTAAGGTATCGCCGCTATGGATAATGTCAAAGGCAGCCCGTGATATTTTTCGCTCCAAAATATAAAGTGCTAAGGATTTCCCAGTCAGTTTCATGAAAACCGCCCGCAAATGCGACAGCGAGAACCCAATTTCCTCTGCCATGGCAGAATACTGGATTTGCGTGTGTATGTGGCTTTCTATAAATATGATAGTGGCCCAAACCACAGTGGTATAATCCAAAGCATTCTGGCTCCTTTGTCTGACTTTTTCTCCGCGAAGTGCCACAATATTACTACGTCTTAACAGGGCCGTCTCGACGTTTTTGATGATGTTTATGTTCGTAATAATGATGGATGCATCCTTGTACATTTGTGCTAGCATTAATTCCTATTCCATTGCAGTATCCACCCGAAAAGCATAAGAAGAGCGGCCTTGCTGCCATATAGCATCAACTTCATAAATATAGCTGTTGCCGTCATTGACAACACGGAATCGGCTGTTGCTAACCTCAACAAGCTCGTATTGAAACCATAAATCCATATCACTGACGCCGCTATCTGTTGGAGCCGCAAATGAGGCGGGCCAGCGGCGCACATATATAGTATGTGGCGGAAAATCATCGCTAAACATCAATTCAATTTCGGCCTCGTTTTCGTATAACCGGAATGTAACAGCATCCTCTGCCCAGCCCAAGGTAGCCAAAAAATCCCGAGCCCAAACATCCAGCGGATGATATGAAGTTGCACAAAACCCTCCTGACAATGAATGGCCATCATTGCTTACAATATCAGGGAACCAATTATTTGATAGCTGCATGGACTGAAAATACTGTGAAGGCTGCTCCAAACCCTCTGTATAAAGGCTTACGTAGAGCTGAGGAGTGCGCCTAGGCCCTTCGACAGGGGCAGAAGCAGTGACATAAAAGGCATAGGTAACAAAGCTCCCAGAATTGCCCTGCTGCCACATTGCAGTTATTTCGTAGATATAGCTGTTGTCGCTATCCGGCACAAGAATAGTTGTGTCTGCCACAAAAACATTGGCATAATTGTAAAAGTCTGAAGCATCTGTTTCACCATCGGTAACCCAACGCCGGGCAGTAACAGAAGTAGGCGAAGATTCGAAATAAAAATCCAGCAACGAGCCGCCCCCCCGAGTCCTATTGATTACAGGCAGCTGCGGTACTACTTGTAGGGGATGAGGAGAGTCAGTAAAAACATCAAGGGATGTACCGTCCGCATACTCAGCAAACCAGTTGGCAACACCCTGCCAAGCAGCTATCTCGTAAAGGTCGCCGACTTTCCAGACTTTTATTGTCATACCTGGGATTGTTTCAGGATGCTCCAAAGCAGAGGCATTTGAGGTTGTGCTGATAGCACCGGATGAGGTTGAGTCTTCAAGATTTGTACGGCTTGCTTCAGCCGGGCTGGTTTGAGTTGCATCTGTTGGGTTTCCATATGGATTTTCATTGGCACTACCCCCATATGCATCGTAGGACTCTATGAGAATTGCAGGTATATCGGCATTGATGCCGCCTACACAAGCTGCCAGCAGAAACATGACAGCGATTGAAATGATAGAATAAATGATTTTTTTCAAGAGTATCGCTCCTTTATTAGGTCTTATTATCTTAGACGCAATTTGCCAGCATTTGTTTCATAATATGGTGCAATAAACGCAAGAAAAAACGCACAAACCCGATTGCACATGCAATCATGTAAGTGCGCTTTCCCCCATAATCTGCAAGTGGCAGCATGAGAAGGGTGAAGTGCTTTTCAACCCTTTGCGTAGGCGTCAGGTAGACTCAGGCGCAAGGGAAAACGCCATTTTTGCGGATGATAATCCGCAAAAAAATGGCATTTTCCCAAGCCTGAGGCTACCTGACATAAGCCGGAGCCTGGGTTGAAAAGCACTTCACCCTTCTCATGCGGGGCCTCACCTCTTTAAAACCCGCATACTATTCAAAACCGCCAAGAGCGAAACCCCAACATCCGCAAAAATAGCCTCCCAAAGCGAAGACACCCCAAGTGTAGCCAAAAACAAAAATAAAAACTTTATCCCCAATGAAGCAATAATATTCTGCCACACTACCCGCTTAGTAAACCGCGCAATCCTCACGGCCTCGGCAAGTTTAGCAGGCTCATCAGTCATAAGCACCACATCAGCAGCCTCAATTGCCGCGTCTGAACCCAGCGCGCCCATTGCAACGCCAACATCTGCCATAGCCAGTACCGGGGCATCATTGATACCATCCCCCACAAAGGCCAGGGTCTTCTTTGGCCTCTTATGCTGGCTTAAGGCCTCTACTTTCTCAACTTTCTGCTGAGGCAACAGGCTGGAATATACCTCGTCCAAGGCCAGTTCAGATGAGACGGCCTCGGCAATCTGGGGTATGTCACCTGATAGCATGACGGTTTTTTTGACCCCTAAGGCCTTAAGTGCGGCAATTGCGTCCCGGCTGTCGGGTTTTATTTCGTCTGCAATCACAATGCAGCCTGCGTATTGATTGTCTATTGCCACGTATACTTTTGTACCGATGGCTTTGGATTCCGCAAAGTCTATGCTCATGCTTTTCATTAGCTTTTCATTTCCGGCTAAAATTGTCTGGAGCGGCTCTGGTTCTATATGTGCGATTGTCGTAGTTTTGTTTTCTAGTGGATACGATTTTATCCCTTCGAGCTGCACTCTCACCCCATATCCGGCAATTTCTTCGTATTGCGAAAGCTTGTCTTTATCCGGCTCTTTTCCATACTCTCTAATAATCGATACAGCAATTGGATGGTTGGAAAATGTCTCGGCACAGGCTGCGGCTTCCAATAGCATATCATTACTAAACCCTATAGCAGGCACAATATCCGTAACCTTAAACTCGCCCTTGGTAAGTGTGCCCGTCTTGTCAAATACCACAATATCCAGATTTGCAAGGGCCTCCAGATAGTTGCCGCCCTTGACCAAAATTCCCTTTTTGGACGCGCCGCCGATGCCTCCAAAGAACCCAAGCGGAATAGAAACTACCAAGGCGCATGGGCAGGATATAACAAGGAAAACAAGGCCGCGGCTAATCCAGTCAATCCATACCCCGCCAAAAAACAATGGTGGAATCACGGCAATAAGGGCCGCAAGGCATACCACAGTAGGGGTATAATACCTGGCAAACTTTGTGATGAAGGTCTCAGTCGGAGCCTTTTTGTTGGCGGCGTTTTCTACTAAGTCAAGAATCTTGGATACCGTGGACTCGCCAAAGGTTTGGGTGGCCTGTATCGTCAGCACTCTGTTTAGATTTATGCAGCCGGAAAGGACAGAATCTTGCGGGTTGGCTTTTCGTGGCACGGATTCTCCGGTCAGGGCAGTAGTGTCCAGCAAGGCCTCCCCTTCGAGTACAATGCCGTCTAGAGGGATTTTTTCGCCTGGCTTTACGATAAAGATTTCACCGATCTTTAGTTGAGAAGGGTCAACTTTGGCAAGCTGCCCATCAATCATGATGTTTGCATAGTCGGGCCGTATGTCCATAAGATCGCCGATTCTTTTTTTAGACTTTGCCACTGCCATTTCTTGAAAAAACTCACCAACTTGGTAAAACAGCATTACCGTAACAGCCTCGGCATACTTTCCAATGGCAATGGCCCCTACTGTTGCAACCCCCATAAGGAAGTTTTCATCAAAGATTTGGCCCTTTGCCATGTTTTTGACCATCCGCAACAAAACCTTACCACCAAGTAACAAATAGCTAAATGCAAAAAGCCCCAGCGCAAGGTATCTGCTGCCGGTAAAATAAAACACATGCCCAAACAATATCCCCAATGCGAAAATTGCCGCGCCGGTTGCCAACCAGATAAGCTTAAATTTAGTGGAAATAATTGTGGTTTTAGCCTTGCCTGCCTCAGAATTTCTGACGCCAGCATCAAGTACTTGAACTTCCGGTTTAAAGGAATGCACAAGGCTCTCTACCGCTGTATGTAAATCACGGTTGCTTGGGTTTGCTTCGATTTTTATTTTTGATGTTGCCAGGTTTATAGAAGCTGAGAATACCCCATCTATCTTTTGGACTGCGTTTTCGATTTTCGTGGCACATGTGGCACAGCGTAGCCCTTGAAGCACGAACTCTTTTGTCATTTTTCTGCCTCCTATATTTTTGCATTTTGCGATAAAGTTGTTTTCCAAAATATGGTTTTATATTTGAGCAAATATTCAACTGTATGTCGAAAAAAATGCCTGGCACAATAGATGCCAGACAAATTGAATGCAGGTTTCATTCCATTATATGTTCAAAGCCCTTACGAAAAATTTCTTTTGCATGACAGTCTACGAGGGAATAATACACCACTTTTCCTTGTTTTACATACTTAACAAGGTTTGCAAGGCGCAAGGATTTAAGCTGATGAGAAATAGCTGATTTTGTCATTCCAAGTAGTGCAGCCAGGTCGCAAACACACATATCCTCATGAGATAAAGCCCATAATATTCTAAGCCGAGTGTTGTCAGCAAACATCTTAAACAGATTTGCTAGATTGTAAAAATGTTTGTCCTCAACCATTGCTTTGCGGACACGGGCGACTACTTCTTCATGGATTACTGTAGTGGCGCAATCGGGTAGATACCCGGTTACACCCATTTGAGTAATATCGCTTTCGAAGGTGATTTTATGTTGTTCTGCATTCGATTGTGTGGCTTTGGGCTGAGTACCTTTTGGTTGTGTGGCATTCAACTGTGCAGGCTTCATACATGGCCTCCCTCATATAGTTGAATATTTGCTCAACTGATGAGTAGAGGGTATCACTTTGGCTCATGCTTGTCAATTATGTTCATGCTTATCAACTATAGCAAATTCAATGAGAAACAGTCCTGACCGAGCCGAAAATCCCGGACGCTTCAACGGGTTTTCGGCGACAGGCAGGACTGTTTTCGAATTAATTTGCTATATAATCAAAAGCGGTACTACAACTTTTGACAAACACCGCAAAAATAAATATTGCCACCAAGATAAGCCTGCCTAGTCAGTCCGCCGCCGCATATGGGACATGGGTCATTCAGGGTATTTTTTGAAAGAATCGTCTTGTACCCTCCCGTCCGGTTGAACAAGTCTCTCTCTGTGTCGCGCCCTCCTCCATCCTTCATAGCTGCAAGCGTAGTTTTTACGCTGCAATACATACTTTGCATGTCACTGTCTCCCATGGTTTCCAGTTTCGTTTTGGGATGAATACGAGCATTAAACAAAATATCTTGCAATACCCCATTACCAAGCCCTGGAATGCGCTGTTCTGTGGCAAGAAATGCCTTTGCACTTAATGATGGCTTTACATTCTTCCACAGGGAATCAAAATAGGCTTCATCAAAGGCGTTGGTTAGTGGGTCAGGCAAGTGGCTGTTTGAAAAATGGCCCATATCGTTGATGGCTGCCACAGGTGCGCAAAGCATTGAGCCCCACATTTGTACTGTACAACTCATATGGGAGTCATCATCAAATTTTAGTAAAAGCTGATGAGATTTGGGCAGTTTTTCACCAGGGGCGTGATATTTGATAGGTGTATTTATCACCATTATGAAATCGCCACATAGTATTTCTGTGTTGCCACCGCAGGTGTAACCTGTGCCTGGGTTAGCATCTGTTATGGTGAGGCCCTCAAGCATTGCACCATATGCGGCAGGGTCGCCGGAGTACCATGCAAAACTGTGCGGATGAGTATTTGCTACAGCGTTTTGGATGGTTTTGCCTACTAATGTTTTGCTAATTTGATTAGCAAGTACGTATGTTTCGGGTAGTTCAATCATTTTACTGCTCCCTTCTTTGTATCAATATATTTGTATAGTGTCTATAAACTCCTGGTGTGCCAAAATTATTGTTTCCATTTTTTTATTGAATTCTAGCAGGCTAAACTTGACAACAGCATGTCATTTTTACATCTTCACAATTTATTGTTGCATGAAAAACATTTGTTCTCTATAATGTATGCAGCACATAAATTCATTTTCAAGGGATGTTTAGATATGGCAAACTTGATTATCAAAAATAACCTTACAACAGAGGAAAAGATAGACTTGATGCGACAGGATTCCATGTTCGATGTGGCAGACAATGATACGGCCTGCATCCCCGATTTAAGCTTTATCAAGGATGAAATCAAGTCAAAACTAGCCCCTCCCAAAGTACCCAAGATATTTATGTCCAATGATTGTATTTTCAACTGCGCTTATTGCGGATGCAGGGCAAGCAACGATACCCGGCACTGTTATACCAACAAACCCAAGGAGCTTGCGCAAATAGCAATGGATGAATCGGAAAAAAACGGGCATGGGGTATTCATTACCTCTGCAATATTCAAAAATGCGGACTATACCACGGAGCTGATTATCGAAACATTGAAATGTATACGCAAGGATTATGGCTATAAAGGCTACGTCCATGCCAAAATCATGCCAGGTACGGATATAGAGCTGATACGGCTTGCAGGGCTTTACGCCAACCGGCTAAGTGTCAACATAGAAGTGGCAAAAAGCGAAGGGTATAAAAAAATAGCAAGAAACAAAACAAAGGAAAATATATTGACCCCAATGGGGCAGATAAGCCACTTAATCAAAGCGGCCGCAAATGAAAAAAGCCGCTATGCCCCGCCCTTTGCCACATCACAAACTACTCAGCTTATGGCCGGAAGCACGGATGAAAGCGACTATGAAATCCTTCGGCTATCAAAGGCTATGTACAATAAATATGGCCTTAAGCGGGTGTATTACACATCTTTTCAATATAAAAATCTGGCCAGAGGCTATGACAATCTTGCTCCGGTATCAGTACCGTCCTGGCGGATGAAGCGGTTATATCAAGCCGACAGGCTGATGCAGCTTTATGATTTTACCCCTGAGGAAATTGCCCCGGACTCCGCAGCGCACCTGGAACACGATATAGACCCTAAAGCGGCATGGGCAATCAGAAATATTCACTTGTATCCGATTGAAGTCAACACGGCAGACTATGAAATGCTGCTGCGCATCCCAGGCATTGGCGTCACCTACGCGGCGAGGATAATAAAAGCAAGGAAATACTGCAAAATCTCCCACGATGTATTGAAAGCCCTAGGGGTCTCGTTGAAACGCAGCAGGCACTTCATGACTTGCAATGGGAAGTATCAGGGTGAAAAATGTGAAAATATTGATATATACCGGAGCTTGCTGGCGCTGCCTCTTGATGCTTCCGGTAGTGGGCTTGGGGTAAACTCAGTTGAGGACTGTGTGTGGTGACAGGTCAAACCTGTGAAATAACGGAAGAGGAGCGCTTTTGTCAGAAATGAAACAACTATACGTTGCAATAGTAGCTGCCTATACTGAGTCAAGAGGCACTAACGCATCAAGCTCACTGGTTGTGCTTACGACCTGCAAGTTTGTCCAATGGGCCGGAAACATTGCCCGATATTTTTCAGTGGCAAATCTGTTATCTATCAGGATAACGATACCGGAATCAGTCTCTGTTCTTATAACACGCCCGGCTGCTTGCAGTACTTTGTTCATCCCGGGATATACATATGCATAATCATACCCTTGGTTGTTTTTGCGGTTGAAATAATCGCGAATTTGGTCTTGACGCGAGTTAATCATGGGTATACCTACGCTTATAATTATTGAGCCGATTAGCCTGTCGCCCTTTAAGTCTATACCCTCGGAAAAGATACCCCCAAGCACTGTAAAGCCTACCAGTGTTTCGGCGTTGTTTTCGTCAAATTGTTCTAAAAAAGCTGTGCGCTCCTCTTCGGTCATGGTGCTTTGCTGCAGCAGGGTTTTGACATGGGGAAAGTTTTCGGAAAACACTGTATATACCTTGTTCATGTAATCATATGATGGAAAAAAGACCAGGTAGTTGCCCTTTTTCTTGTGTATGGCAGCATAAATAGATTGTGCGATAGGGGCGTAGCTGTTTTCACGGTCAATGTATTTTGTGGATATGCCGCGGTGTATGACTATCTGCTGGCGTTTCGGGTCAAAAGGCGATGGCAGGGATATTATAGTGTCTTCAGGAGTCCCGCCAAGGATTTCCCGGTAATAATTTAATGGGGTAAGGGTGGCGGAGAATATAATTGATGACATTCCGCGGGACAGGCCTTCTGCGATTACAGCGGAAGGGTCTAGGCAGAATAGGGTTACGGATACATCCTTTGCCCGGGTTTCTATTAGGGTCGTGTAGTGCTCGTTGTATAGTTCTGACACCATCAGGTACATATTTGCTTCTAGGTATAGGTTTAGTAAGTCAGCGTATAGCTCATGATTATCCTGCTTTTTTGCGGCAAGCCACTGGCTGGCTGCATTTGAAAATAGTTTTATGAACGCCTTGAACACCATATCTTGTTCTTCGATGGCGTGGTTTTTTTCGTTTTCGGCTCGTTTGGAATCATTTAAATTGAGAGTTGCTATGTCGGTTAGGTATGCGTTTATTAGCCGTAGATTCTTGCGAACATCTGATGAAAGAGAATCTTTATCTTTTAGGCGTTTCCTTACACTGCTGAAACTGCTTTTTCTCAGGGATGCGGTGTACATATCCCGCACACGGTCGGCTAGGTTGTGTGCCTCGTCAATTAGAAATACATAATCCCCTGGCTTGTCAAAAAAGCGCCGCAGATATACCGATGGATCAAATACATGGTTGTAGTCGCAAATTACAAGGTCACACCATAGGGCTATGTCTAGGGCAAACTCGTGGGGGCAAACGTGATGTTTTTGCGCATACTCTTCTGTTATGGCAGGGGTGATTATGTCGTTGCTATTAAGAATGTCCCAGAGGGCGTCGTTTATGCGGTTGTAGTGCCCGTTTGCGTTTACGCAGGAATCGGGGGTACAAAGGCATTCATTATTTGGGCAGATTTTATCCTTTGCGCGTAGGGTTATGGATTTAAAGCGAAGCCCTTTTTCCGCCATTAACTTAACTGCATCTTCAGCAACGGCTCTTGTGACGGTTTTTGCTGTTAAGTAAAATATTTTTTCGGCCTTTCCTTCTCCTATCGCTTTGATTGACGGAAAAAGTGCCGATAATGTTTTGCCAATGCCGGTAGGTGCTGCGGCGTACAGCTTTTTTTTCGCCAAGATAGCACGGTATGCCGCCGCAGCAAATTCCCGCTGGCCCTGGCGGAATGATTTAAATGGGAATGATGCGGAGTGAATAGAGGCATCTCGCTCCGCCTTCCAGTCCCGTTCGAGGCGTAGCCACAGGCCGTATTTATATAGTATGTCCGTGAAGAATGCGTCAATTTCTGCTTGAGAGAACACCCAGCTATGCCTTTCCAGTTCATCACTGTCTAGCTTATAATATGTCAGTTGTACGGTTATAGAGTCGGGAGGGGCTTCCACGGTGTGTAAATACATGTAGGCATAGCACTTAGCCTGGCCCAGATGCTGTTGGTGCTGCTTGTATAAGTAACTCAGGGGCAAGGTCGTTGTTATAATCTCGTCAATGGTTATTGTGCCACCGGTGGTGATAATACCATCGGCTTTGCCGTGGATTGTTATGGGGATGCCTTCAATTTCTGTTTCAAGTTTCAACGAGACATCTTTATTGTATTCATCACCGGATTGCTTTTGGATTTCTCTTTTAGAGCCTCTATACATGGATGAGGAATCGCTAAATCGACTGTCTATGTCACCTGAACGGAGTATTAGATCCGCAATTTTCTGTACTGATATTGTTATGATGGCTGCCACCTGCTTTCGTTGCTGCTATCTAATCCCTGTGATTATATCATTTCAAAGGTAGTATGTTTTAGGTAACATACAAAATCCCCTAACGTAACCTATTGCTTATGACGTAACGTGATGTTGTAAAGTTAGGGCAAGGAGGTGAATCTATGTCAAAATACACTACTGGAGAGTTGGCGAAGCTGTGTAACGTGTCGGTCAGAACGGTGCAATTTTACGATACAAAAGGAATATTGCACCCATCTGATTTAACGGAGGGTGGCAGGCGGTTATACAATGATGATGATTTAACTAAACTTCGGCTTATCTGCGCATTAAAAATGGTGGGCTTATCTCTTGATTCAATCAAAGGAATCTTGGAGAGCGAATTGTCAGGGAAAATATTTACATTATTGCTTGACGAGCAAGTGAAATTACTTGCCGGCGAAATTGACGAACGGCAAAAACAGTTGGAAATGGTGAAGACATTAAAAGAATGTATCTGCAATAAAGCCACTGTCCCGGTAAATACAATAATTGGCATAGAAGACACTATGGAAAAAAAGAATAAGGTACGCAGCAAGAAAAAGCTAATCATGGTTTATTCCGGTGTAGGAATTGCATCAGCTTTAGGGCTTTTGTTCATGGCGTGGCTTGTAGCATCACGTATCTGGTGGGGGCTTGCGATATATATATCCGTCGCAATAATCAGTTTATTGATTTCAGCTTTTCCTCTAAAAGATAAATTGTTTATCTGTCCCAAATGCAATTCAGCTTTCAAGCCATCTCTAAGGCGGGCATTCTTTAGCACCGGCAATTCTAAAGTGCGCTTTATGACTTGCCCTGAATGTGGGCATAGAGATTGGTGTGTTTTGCGGAAGCAAAAGCAGATAAGGGAGGCTGAAAACAATGGCTGTTTAGCATAGCAGTAACCTTTCAAAGAAAAAAGCTATGAATAGTTGGAGTATAGACATTTCATTTTCTTATGCATCTGCCCCAAATAGTGGTAATATACACATAGACCATGGCAAAATAATAAGAGAAGGGATGTTATCATGAATCTTGTAAAAGAAGCCCAAGCAATGCAAAACGAGTTAAAAGAAAGCCTTATGTACATCCACGAAAATGCGGAAATCCACTTCCAGCTGGATAAAACCGTAGCCCACGTGGTAAAAAAGCTAAGGGAGTTTGGTTACGAACCCAAAGTCATAGGCAACAACAACGTAACCGCCACCGTAGGCAAGGGTGGAAAAACAATACTAATGCGTGCCGACATGGACGCCTTGCCCATCCTAGAGGATACCGGGCTACCATACGCTTCCAAAAACGGAAACATGCACGCCTGCGGCCATGATTTTAACACTGTAATACTACTTGGCGCTGCAAAGCTGCTGAAGCAACACGAAAGCGAGCTAAAGGGCACAGTAAAGCTATACTTCCAGCCTGCAGAGGAAACAATCTCCGGCTGCATAGACGGAATAAAAGCCGGAATCATGGAGAACCCAACCGTAGACGCCGCAATAGGCATCCACATGTCCGGTGGTGAGCGTGGAAAGGACGACATATTCCTAAACAAAGGCTCCCTGGGCTCCTGTGACAACTACAAAATCACAATAAAAGGCCAAAACGCCCACGGCGCCGGCCCCCATGCAGGCAAAAACGCAGTAGTCACCGCAAGCCATATAGTAATAGCCCTGCAGAACATTGTATCTGCAGAGATACCAGCAACAGGCTCGGTGACTCTTGCAACATGTAAATTTGTAGGAGGGACAGCCCAAAACATCATCCCAGACAGTGCAGAGCTTCAAGGTACGATACGGACTTTGGATAACGAACTGCAAGCAAAAATGCGCAAGCGGGTCCCAGAAATAGTAGAAAACATAACAAAAGCCTTTGGCATGGAATACGAATTTGAGTGGATGGCTTCCGTCCCGGTTATGAAGAACAACCACGACATGCTAGAAGACGTAGCACGGTATACCAGAGACCTGGGAATGAACGTAGAAATACAAGAAAACTATGGCCTTGCATCTGAGGATTTCTCTCTTATCTCAGACAAAGTGCCCAGCGTTTACCTGCAATTTGCAACCTTCTGGCACTTTGAAGTTAGTGGGCCAGGGCGCGGCGGGCATACGCCTTATATTGTGTATGATATCGAACGGCTGCATACGGGGGCGGCTATTTTTGCCAATACTGCTGCGCGGTGGCTGGAGGAGAACCATTAAAGTAATCATGTTAACCTAATTCTTGGTTATGGCAAAGGCCCCGCAAGGGCAGGGCGGTTTGCTTTTCTCCGCAAGCTACGGCTGATGCCAGCCAGCCTCAGGCTAGGGAAAATGCCGTTTCTTACGGGTTATCACCCGCAGAAACGGCGTTTTCCCTAGCGCCTGAGTCTGCCTGACGCCTTCGCAACAGCGGAGAAAAGCAAACCGCCCTGCCCTTGCTGCGTCTTCGCCTGCAACCTAGTCAACGATTTGCACGTACCGTATGCAAGCAGTCTTTGCAAGCAGTCTTTTGCCTTCCATAAGCAAGCGAATGCGCAGCGCGGGCGGGCAAGAGCTCATTTTGGCGCGTCTGTGGAGGCGTCCGGTAGACTCAGGGGTTGGAAAAACGCCATTTTTGCGGGTGATAACCCGCAGAAAAATGGCATTTTTCCTCCCCTGAGGCTGCCGGACATAAGCCGGAACCTAGCGCCAAAATGAGCTCTTGCCCGCCCGCGCGGTTCCCACTAGCATCCGCAAGGCAAATTTGCCACACACTACACAACCGAAGGCTCCAGCACCAACCCGCCTTCTGCAAACCGCGTAGCGCTAAGCCTATCCCAAGGCAAGGTAGGCGTAAGCCCCAGAACTAGCTCTGCCATACACTTCCCGGTAGCAGGCCCCAGCATAAACCCATGGCCGGAGAACCCTGCCGCAATGTACAACCCGGGCAGGTTTGGGGCTTGGGCGTAAATTGGGTGTTTGTCTGGTGACATATTATAGATTCCGGCCCATTGGCGTAGCATACGTAGGTTTTTTAGGCTGGGCATTGCTTCTGTTATTACGCTGGCCATAGTTTCCGGGAAACTGCTGTCTGCCGTTACCCGCATGTCTCTGGGTTGGTTGGGGCAGGCGCGGCCCATTATGAATGAGCCGTGGGGCACTTGCTGGCAGTAAAAATTTAGGGAAATGGACATTATCATCGGGGTTAGGATTGGAGCTACTGGCTCTGTTACCAGAATATTGCGGCGCTCAGCATATAGGGGTAGGTCAACCCCTGCCTGGGCCGCAATCTTTTGTGTGTGGCCTCCGGCGGCGTTTACTACGCAGGGGGTGGAGATATGGCCTTTTGTGGTGTTTATGCCGCTTACCCGGCCATTTTCTGTTGTGATGTCGGTGACGGTGGTGTTTGTGTATATTTTGCCCCCTAGGCGCTTAAAGGCCTCTGCGAAGGCGTAGGTGGTTTTGAAGGGGTTTAGATGCCCATCCTGGCGGTGGAAGGCTGCTGCTAGTAAGTTATCTGTGTTCAATATCGGTACAATGGCCTTTGCTTCTGTTGTGCTTAGGAGCTTGGATTCGATTCCCAGGCTGTTTTGCAGGGCGATGTTTTTCTTAGTTTGGGCCAATTCGTTTTCTGTGGTTATAAGGAATAGGTAGCCCCCTTGATGGAACTCTATCCCGCCGGGGTAGCCTAGTTCCTCTTGGGCGTTTTCGAAAAAATTGCAGGAGAACTGGGTCATTATGCAATTGACGTCAGAGCCCCATTGCTGCCTTATTCCAGCGCCGCAGCGGCCTGTGGAACCGGCGGTTAGGTAGTCCTTCTCTAGCAAGATGACGTTTTTTGCTCCGTGTTTTAGCAAGAAATATCCTATGGCAACGCCGGAGATGCCGCCGCCTATTATTACTATATCTGCTGTTTTATTCATTGTTCACCTTGTTTTCTGGGGAATATGCAGCTAGGCTTCCAAGTTCTATGCTTTTGACTACGGGCCTGTGTGTGCCGGGACTTAGGGCTTCCATTGGCTTACCTAGAGCGTTTGCCAGCTCTCGCATTACCAGGGGGATGCATGTCCTGCCTTGACAGGGCCCCATGCCCAGCCTTGTTAGGCGCTTTATCTCGTCTACAGAGGTGTAGCCTGCTTGGATATGTGCCCTTATTTCTTGGATGTCTATGTCCGAGCAGCGGCATAGGATGCTGGGGTCTGAGGTTTGGTTTTGGTATATCTCTGATTTTTGATGGGAATCGGCGTATTCTTGTGTATGGAGATTCTTGTTGTGACGGGCTTCGTCTGTATACTGAGATTCTATGAATCCATTAGAGTCCTTGAGCTTGATATTACGGATTATCTTTACCAATGCCTTATCCACTGCTATGGATACAATGGCAGTTTTACTGGCTGGCAATGTGATTTTAACAACATCTGCGTCTGCAACTATTGCACCGGCTCTGTCAAGAGCATGTACAGTTTCGCCTTCTTTTGGCAGGGGCCTAAACTCGTAGGGCAGCCTAAGCAGCGCTTTGGTCTCGGACCATGCAAAATCCACAACCATAATTGCAAGCCCCGGGCATTTTGTTATGCATATGCCGCAGCCGTTGCAGCTTTTATTATCTATTGCGGGCGTGTCGTTGATATCGGCAAAAGGCTGAATGGCCTGCCGTGGGCATGAGGTTGCGCATGGGTCGCATGGGATAGGCTGGAAGCATTCGATTATAGCAACAGGGCCCTGGTTTAGGCGGTTACTTTCTGGAAATGCTGATTGGATTTGTTCTTTGGTTGGGATGCCTGTTTTTTCTAGCATGGATGTCCTCTTTCAGGTTATGTTGTAAAACTCATAGCGGGATCGCTTTTGTCAAAATCATCAAAAGCGGGATGAGACTGGTTTTTCCAAAAAGACCAAAATCAGCTATATGCTTGCAAATTATCGCATCGATTTGTCGATTCCCGTCCGTATTCGCTCTCCGGCAGGCCCGCGCCGCAGCTCCTCAAGCTGGCGCAAACACTCACTCATTGTGCCTTCTTGCACATCTAATCCAAGATACTTGGCTGCAGACAACCCGGCAAGCTCCCCGCCAACCATGGCACTGGAAGCCTCCTCCACCCCGGCGGCATCCCCGGCGGCAAATACACCCCTTACCGATGTAGCCATATACTTATCCCGATATGGCACATAACCCCCAAGCTCCGGCACAAACACCATCTTGCACCCGGCTTGCCAAAGCAGCTCCGAAAGGGGCGAAAGCCCAACAGATACACACAGGGTATCCACAGGCCAAGTGGCCTCAGTGCCTGGTATGCCCTGCCATTTTTCATCAAGAGCCCATGTGGTTACGGACTCAAGGCTGGTACTGCCTTGTGCGCTCTTTATAGTGTGAGATGTGAGAATAGGTACGCCCATGCGCCGTAGTTTTGATGCATGAACTAGGTATCCGCCGATAGTAGGAGAGCCTTCTATAACCGCGGCAATCTCCACCCCGGCCTGTAGCAATTGATAGCTGACAATAAGTCCGATATTGCCTGCCCCCAGCATCAGTACGCGCTTTGCGGGCTTTACTCCATACTGGTTCATTAAGGTCTGTACTGCTCCGGCTCCATAGATGCCTGGTAGGTCGTTTCCGGGAAAAAGCAAAGATTTTTCGCTGGCCCCTGCAGCAACTATCACAGCCTGAGGCTTTATTTTTATGTATTCCCCATGGGCCTCGGCTGTCCAAACCCCATCCTCATATGCTGCAAGAACGGTTGTATTAAGCATCAAGCGTACATTGGAAAGCCTATGAAGGCTTCCAAGCAAAATATCTGCAATTTCAAAGCCGCGATGAGCTGCGTACTGCTTCTCCGAGCCAAAAAACATATGTGTCTGCTTAACAAGCTGCCCACCAGGGGTATGACTTCTTTCCAAAACCAATACATTAGCCCCAAGCTTACCGGCAGCAACCGCAGCCGAAAGCCCTGCAGGCCCGGCTCCAACAACCAATAAATCTGTAGTTATCATGCCAGTGCCCCCTTTCCGGCTTGGGTTTCCACTACCATGCCCTCCCGCACAAGGGTGATGCATGTCTTAACATTGGCCTGGCCGTCCACCACCATCATGCAGGCAGAGCAATTGCCAATAGCACAGTACAGCCCCCGCGGCCGGCTGTTTTGAGAATGGCTAAGAACCCTAACCCCAGCCCCATGAAGGGCCACAGCTATGGTTTCATTGTCAAAGGCGGAAACAGATGTACCGTCAAATATAAAGGTCACGGGCCTACCCCGTCTGAAAGCCAAAATTGGATGATTGTCAATTCGCATATTCGCCTCCTGCCGAGAAACTCTATCACACTTGACATATGACTATCAAGTAAGTAATTATACAGGTGTTAGCTAGCAGTGTGGCAATGTTTTGAGCTCCTGTCCGTGCTATGGTAAAATGTTCTTAAGAAAAGTGTACGTGATATAGATAATTCAAAGGAGGAAAAAAATGAAACACGGGAAAAAAACCTGGCTAATCCCCGATGGCTTTTACAACTCCAAATCCACGGGCCAAGCGGTAAGCCACGAGGCAATATGTGTGCTTAACACATCCAACGAGGACGCAGCAATTGACATAACCCTTTACTTCGAAGACCGGGATAAAATAACAGGCTTTAAGGCCGTCTGCCCTGCAGGCCGCACCAATCATATCCGTATGGATATGCTGCGTTCCGAAAAAGGCGAAACTGTCCCAACAGACACAGCCTATGCCATGCTAGCCGAAAGCAGCGTTGAGGTTGTAATGCAATACTCACGGCTGGATACATCTCAGCCAGAAATGGCACTGATGACCACAATGGCGTATCCGGTAGGGTAAGAATCCGCAACCTCAGCTGGCTACTTATACCTTACAGCCCCATAATCCTCAACCAAAGCGTTAATATCTTCAGTTTGTATTTTTTCTGCCATTTGTAGTGGCGTATCCGTTTTTTGTATGGGTACGCCTTTTTTCATATGCCGGATAATTGTCTCTCTAAAAAGCCGCCGCAGTTTATTGTCATTGCGGGGCCCTCGCCGCCATGGAGCCCATCCTCGCGGGCCACGGATAAACTCTTTTATATCCTCGTAGCCGTCTGGTGGCTTGATGCTATGGCGGCCTCGTAATCGCCAGCCTCTAATAATATTGCGTATGATTATGAATATAAATACAAGCAGCGCCAAGACCAAAGAGGGAAGAAGTATAAATATCAGCAGCTGCTCCAAAACCTGCCAAATCAGGGCTGGCCCTCTGTCATCAAACATTAACAACTCCTCTGGCAGCCCGCCATGACCTTGGATATCATCGTGGACAGGAATAAAGAGATCCTCAGGGGCAGGCTCTAAATCCCTTTCAATATTGATACCGGAAACAACCTCCAGCGCTGGTCTAATCAGCAGAACATGAAACAGCAATGCCATACCAATCAAAACCACCCCAAGGACAACCATGGCCTTAAGATCATAGTTCAATATCTTTTGTACCGGCTGTGAGGAGCTTTGGGATATTACAGTCAAGGAGTCGTTGACCGTAGTCATCCTCACATGCAATCTACTACCGACAGATGTCAGAATAATCAGTAATACATAGGGGACATGCATATACCCATGACCCTGAAGCCCCAACAAAAGCGCCACTATCACAAGCATAGCAGGCACAAAAAGTATAAACTCTCTGGAAAATGTCATAGACCGTCTATATCGCTGAAACAACGAATACCCTACTAATGCAATTGCAACGCATATATAAAAAACCACATAAAATAATCCCGGTGTCAAAAACCAAACAGCAAGAAACACAATAATATGGGCAAGGAACATAAGTGCAACTATCTCAATAAGCCGCCTCACAACAAAAAAATATGTCATACCTGCTACCATCACCAGCAGCAAGACATCCACCCGCACTTCAAAAAATAGAATTGCAGGCAGCACAAAAAGCCCATAGATAGCCCCATGGACAACAATATTCAAGTATAAATCCATAAAAATCTCTCGTTTAGAGGTCATACCAGGCTCCTAAAACAATTCAATGAGAAACAGTCCCGATCTGGCTGAAAACCTTGGGTGGAATCGCGTAACGATTATGCGAATCCCAGCGCTTCAGCATGTCTATAACACAATTACATGATCACGAATTTCTGGTGACAGAGCAATATCCTCTGGCGATGTACGCAGCCCCACACTAAATGGTAGCACCCAAACAGTCCTGGCCCCTTTTGCACGTAATTCCTTATAGGCTTCTTCCAGGTCTGGGCTGTGATATGTGGAAATAAGCCAGTATTCCGGCTCTGTTTTGTACTTCTCAGCCACTTTTGTAAGAATTTCCGCAAAAGGCGTAACCTCTACCTGTTCCACATCCAAAAAGGCTAATGCCTCCAAAATACGCTCAAGTTGAATCTCGCCTATGCCCTCTGGTACTTCTGTGGTTTGATATTGCGGCAGGGCAGGGGAGGCTATATTTTCCGGCACTTCACCAAGAAGGCGTGATGCGTATGATGGCTCATCACTCTTACTGGGCGGTTTCCCAAGTAAGCGGGATGCCAAGCTTCTTGCTGTCTCATTCGATTTGCTAGCTGATTCACTGATGGGTTCTTTGGGTGATTTTGCAGGGAGCCCGTTGCCGGACTCTTCAGAGGATCCTACTGAAAACTTCTTTGTAGACTCATCATCGGTTTGAATACATATCCCATTGGTTATAAACCGTATGGGTACATTTTCCTGGGTCAGCCTTTCTGCTAGGCTTGCCACCAGCTTTATAGTGTATTCGTCCAGCACCTCGTTGTGCCAGATGCTGTATCGTTGCAGATTGTACAGCAAAATCACCTGGCGGGCGTTCATATGCTCCCACAGGTTTACCATTAGCTCCTGAGCCTTGGCCGAAGCCTTGAAATTGATGGCCTTGAGTGGGTCATGAGGGGAGTATTCACGCAGCCCCCTAAAGGAGAATGGGTCTGGGTGCATAATATTCCGTGCACGAAGCTGACCGTATATCTGTACACAAAGATTGTCTACTTCCGGTATGGGCAAAGTTGCAGGATACACTGTCAAATGTGCCCCGCATTCTACCATTTGCGCGCTTTTTGTTTCCATCAATAAATCCCACGCACTTAGGTCAACGGTAGGTAGGGAGTAATATCCTCGTCGTCCGCATACAAAACTAAGCCTCCGGGTTATCCGCTGGCGCATCAATATGCTATATAGGTCATTGCGATAGTATTGGTCTGATATCTGGGCATTTTCCATGTCATCAAACAACAGATGCCGCGACATATGTAACTTAACCGCCACCCATGGAAGTGGCAGCCACTTGGAATTAGTAAGCACCGTAGTAAGTGTAAGCTTGGCCCCCTCAGTAGCCCGGGACGCAGAAAAGGATACCTCCACCCCAAGCTTATGCAAGGTTGAGCGGCGATACAGCAACCTAATAAGAAAAAAGGCCAGCAAAATAGCCAGGAAAATACCTATTACTGTCACTTGAACATATCCTCTGTTGGTACAGGAACTTTGGCTAGGGCATCGGCTACGATTTGCGTCTTGCTGACATTGCGGCCCCTAAGCAATAGGCGATGAGGCCATACATATGGGGCAAGATACTTGATATCCTCTGGACGGGCATAGTCCCGTCCACTAAGTGCTGCATATCCCTGGGCCGCCTTAGCAAGAGCCAGAACACCACGAGGGCTTATTCCCAATGCAACGGTATCATGCTTGCGGGTGTAAGCGGCTAAATCGGCGATATATCCACACAAATCCTTGTGTACCGATACGGATGATACGGCTTTTTGTATGGCAATCCAGTCCTCTGTTGTGCTTACTGGCTCTAGAGTCCCTAGAGGGTTATTGTTCAGAAACCGCCCAACAATATCGGCCTCTCCTTCCCGAGTAGGATATCCAATGCTTAGCTGCATAAGAAAACGGTCAAGCTGTGCCTCTGGTAAGGGAAAAGTGCCCTGGGTCTCTACTGGGTTTTGGGTTGCGATTACAAAGTAGGGAGGGGGTAGGGGATATGTTTCACCGTCGATTGTGATTTGTCGTTCCTCCATACATTCCAAAAGGCCTGACTGGGTGCGCGGAGTGGCCCGGTTTATCTCGTCTGCCAGCAATATGTGGGTAAAAAGTCCGCCTTTGCGGAAGGTAAAATCTCCGGTTTTGGGGTTGTACACATTTAGGCCGGTAAGATCCGTGGGCAGTAAGTCGGGAGTAAACTGTATACGCTTAAAAGTCCCGGATATAGACGCCGCCAGGGTTTTGGCAAGGGTTGTCTTGCCTGTGCCGGGTACATCTTCAAGCAGCACGTGGCCCCCTGCCGCAAGGGCAACAAGCACCAGCTCTATTTCAGCAGACTTGCCCACCATTACTTTCTCCATGGATGACCGTACAGACTGGATTTTTTCCTTTACCTGCTGGATTGTCATTGTATTCATATTTCACCTATCCGCTGCCTTTTTATTGGAAAGTATCATTGAGACTATGTAATGTCAATGAAATGCGTAAAACTAGAAACGAATGCCTCATCTTGAGTCGAAAATAAATTCAAAAAGGCTATTGCGCATAACCCCAACAGCCCTTTTTTATTGATGATATAATGTCATAAAATTCCGCAATCAAGTTGAATAATGCAGATGCCTAATAAGCACTGCAATTTTCCTACCGATACCTGTAAGATTTTGAATACTTCACATATCGGTTACTCAAGAGTTTTTTCATGCGCCGCCTTCGGCTGGTGGCGATAAAGCACAGCGAGATTATTAATGTGGCAATAATTATGCCAATCGGTAGCGCCAAATCCTGTAGATACTCTTCAGGCCATAGGTTTGTAGGATATACGGCCAGATTTGGATAGTAACTTCCCGGCTGGGGATAGCCGGGTGTAAAAATCCCGGTAGTATCACCGCCTCCAGCCCAGGTTTCCTCGGTGGTGTCTGAGACTGGCAGTTCCATCACAAGGTTTTGGGCAATGAGTTCAACCTCACCAGCCTTTATATTTTGTACAAACACTGCTACCTTCCCCAATACGTCCCCGACTTGTACTGGTGGAGCCAACTTGTTTGGTATTGTAAGGTCGTAGCGCAGGTCACGGGCATCAAAGTCTACAGGCAGCATAAAGTGCAAATCATTGTCGGCCCGAAGAGTTACATATCCGATGTGCAAAGGGCTGTCATTGATATATTGGTAAACGGGAACCATACGGATATAAGCTTCAGACTCAAAAACCAGCCTTTCCTCAAAGGGCATAGAAAACCCAAAGGACATAAGTGCAAGAGTATCCCTAAATGTCCCTCCTGCTTCGGACTGTAATGTGCTTATTATAAGGCGGCGGTCGTCATGCTGGGCATAGGTAACAAGAGTGTGCCGGGCAGCACTGGTCCAGCCGGTTTTGCTGCCAACTACCCACTCGTTGAAATACGAACCTGGATGTATTAGCCGGTTGGTGTTTAGCAGCTCCCGGGTGTATCTTTGCCGCTCTGTAGGTGGTATATCAAAGCGTCGGGTTCCGATTATTTCAACAAATAATGGGTGTTTGATGGCTTCACGCATTATCAGTGCCATGTCGTAGGCAGTGGTTACATGGCCCTCATCTGGTAGGCCACTGGGGTTTGCGAAGTGAGTATTTGTGGCCCCAAGGGCAACGGCACGGGCGTTCATTAGGCTTGCAAAGTCCTCAATTGTACCTGCGACATGCTCTGCCAGAGCAATAGATACCTCGTTTGCAGAAGACAGCATCAGGCCATAGAGGGCTTGATACACGGTAAGGGTCTCCCCCACATCCATAGCAATATGGCTGGAGTTGCGGGGTATGGAAAATACCGCATTGTTGGAAAACTGGACTCGTTCCTCCAGGTTTTGGACATGCTCTAGTACTATCAGGGCTGTCATTATCTTGGTGATACTTGCCGGGTAATGCTGGGTGTGGTGGTCGCTGCCATATAAGATTATGCCTGTATCCGCGTCCATAACTACAACTGCTGCCGATGTGTACCTGGGCGGCGCAATTATTGGTGGCGGATGCGGCGGGTCAAAGCAGGGTATGTCCTCGGGTGTGATTTCACCATACATCCAATAATAGCCATCGTAGGCATGAAGTTCTTCAATTGTAGCCGTAGCAAAGTGCTGAAGGTTCTCTGGCGGGGTGTATGCGGATCCTTGTTCGGGGTAACTGTAAGGGTAATAATCGTAGTAACTGGATGGATAGCTGTATGACTCATTCTGATAGTCGTAAAGGTTGTTCTCGCTGGCCTCGCTGCCATAAGCGTATTGGTTGGATTGCTGATAGTCAGGGTTGTACAAAAGGGTTTCCTCAGTCACATTTGCAAATACGGCCACAACCTGCAAAATAGAAACGCATAATAGTAATGATAAACTTAACATAGTTACATGCTTTAATGTTTTTTTCATCGGTATTCCTTCCTTATGACTCGGCAGGCGACCCACTAGGTTGTCTCTGCAACTAAGAGAAGTTGTCAGCCACAGGGCCGTCCTCGCAGTAGCGAGAAGCCTTAATTTATGACTTGAGGGCGATAACATGGAATTTTTCAAGCGATATGCATACGTTATCTTGGGCATTGTTTGTGTGCTGGCCCTTGGCGGGCTGTACATGGTAGGCCGCAGCCGCCCTGCTGGGGTGATGGATGCCGGGCATCCCATAGCTGGTATGCAAGAGGCCATGGCTCAATCACCAACCGACTTACAACAACCTTTGCAGCAAGAACAAACTCCAATCCCTGCCGAACCCGCCATAATAATGGTGCATATAATCGGTGCAGTTATTTCTCCTGGGGTGTATCAAGTCCCCTATGGCTCAAGGGTCTATGATGTTTTGCAGCTTGCCGGCGGCCCATCGGAGGAAGCCGACTTGGAGTTGATTAACTTGGTAGCCTTCATACATGACGCCATGCAGATTCGTATCCCTTTTGTGGGAGACGAGCCCGAAATACTTGATCAAGGGCAGCTGAGTCAGCAAAACCAATCCGCAACCACAGCCGATGGACGGCTTAATATAAATCTTGCCAATTTGACAGAACTTCAAACCCTCCCGGGCATAGGCCCGGCAAGGGGCCAAAGTATCATAGACTTCCGAGAGGCTGCGGGTAGGTTTAATACGATAGAAGATTTGCTAAATATCACAGGCATTGGCCCGGCAATCCTTGATAACATAAGAGACCGTGTGACGGTGGATTAAGTGTGAGTTATTAAGTTTTATCCAGCATCAGACTATCTTAAAATAAGATAAGACATTAATAGACTAAGTAAAGCAGGTGATAAAATGCCCCATTCAATCTTAGTAGTGGACGATGAAAAGTTAATTGTAAAAGGCATTAAGTTTAGCCTAGAGCAGGACGGCATGATAGTGGACGCCGCCTATGACGGCGAAGAAGCTCTAGAGCTTGCCAAAGCTAAAAACTACGACTTAATCATACTGGATGTAATGCTGCCAAAAATTGATGGCACATCTGTATGCCAGCAGATAAGGGAGTTTAGCCCGGTTCCCGTGGTGATGGTCACGGCCAAGGATGCGGATATGGACAAAATCATGGGCCTGGAGTATGGGGCCGATGATTATATAACCAAGCCCTTTAATATTCTTGAGCTTAAGGCCCGCATAAAAGCCATACTGCGGCGCAGTATATTAGCCCGCCCGGCCACCGCAGATATAAGCAACTTGACCATACGGGACATTTCCCTGGATACCCAATCACGCCGGGCAATGGTACGTGGGGCAGAGATTTACCTCACTGCCAAAGAATACGACCTACTAGAGTTTTTCATGAGCAATGTAGGACGTGTATACACACGGGAGCAGCTACTGGCCCAGCTATGGGGCAGCGAAAATGCCGGAGACGAGCGTACAGTAGACGTGCATGTACGCCGCTTAAGAGAAAAAATAGAAGAAAATCCAAGCGATCCAAAATATATCTGCACAAAATGGAGAGTGGGTTACTATTTTAGATAAAGTCCCCTGGTATAAAAGCCTCCGCTGGAAGCTGGCTTTAAGTTATATCGCACTCAGCGTATTGCCGCTGATTATTTTCTATGTCACGGTTATGGCTTATATTGAGCCTCATTATCTTGATGAGCGTGGAGAGGTTATGAGACGTAATGCGGTTGTTGCTTCAGGCCGTGTAAGAAGCCGTGGTATAGAGCGGCTGTTGGCTGATAGCCCTGATAGAAGAGCTTTCGAAGCCAATCTTGGTGGTATAAGCAATGACTGGGAGATGCGAATTGTGGTGTTTGACAATAGTGCAACGGTAATAATTGATACAAATGTTCCGGGTGCTAGTAGATTGAGGGCAGGAGCACGTGTTGGTCAGACTTTGATTGTCCCAGAAGTGATAAGCGCATTGCAGGGGCAGGAGTCACTTGTTTTGAGGCGGGAATCTCAAATGATGTACTTTGCTGTGCCTGTGTTCTATGAGGATAATGAGCGGGTTGGTGCAGTATTGATGATATCATCGGTGGAGGATATTTTTGAGTCTCTCGCCGATATACGCAGCAGAATCCTACAGTATAGCTTGCTGGTAGGCCTTGCAATAATAGTGCTTATCTTCGTTATTTCCCACCAGCTTATAGCACCAGTAAAACGTATGCTTAGGGTTGTGCAGAAGATGGCTACAGGCCAGCTTGACCAGCGAGTCACGATCCGCGGTGGAGACGAATACGCCATCTGGGGCGATGCTGTTAATACCATGTCGGAAAAACTGGAAAAAGTAGAAAGAACCCGTGAAGAATTTGTGTCCAACGTATCTCACGAACTAAAGACCCCACTGTCGTCTATGAAAGTGCTAAGTGAGGCCATACTTTTGCAGGAGCATGTGCCGGAAGAAGTGTATCGGGAGTTTTTGCAGGATATTGTTTCCGAAATTGATCGTATGACCCAAATAAATAATGACCTCCTATCCTTGGTCAAGATCGACCAGCGTGAGCAGGGTATGAATATACATCTTACGCCTATCAATCAAATGGTGGAGGACATACTTAAGCGCTTGGCCCCCTTAGCCGAGCAGCGCAAGATTGCACTTATATATGAAGATGTACGCCCTGTGCAAATAGATGCAGATGAAATTAAACTCTCTCTTGCCATCTCAAACATTGTTGAAAACGGCATAAAATATACCCCCAGAGGCGGTACTGTAAAGGTAGTGGTTGATGCCGATCATCAGTTTGTGTTTATCACAGTACAGGATACGGGCATCGGTATCCCGGAAGATGAGCAAAGTCAGATTTTCAACCGCTTCTACCGTGTAGATAAAACCAGGGACCGTGAAACCGGCGGTACAGGCCTTGGCCTTTCTATTTCCTATTCCACGGTGCTTTTGCATGGTGGAAGTATTCGCGTCAACAGCAGACCGGACGAAGGCTCGGTCTTTATTGTGCGGATACCTATAAGGAGGAGTTAGCCATGAAAAAGTGGATAGTCGCTGCAACCGGTTTTTGTGTGGTTGGTCTTATTGTTCTTGTGCTGCTTGTGTCCTGTGGGAGCGGCAATGATAATAATGTATATGTATATCACTTTAACACATCAGCCCGGCGGTTGGAGGCAGAGGCGCGGCCTATGCCGACCATACAGCTTGAGAACCTTTGGTTTGACACAATAATTGGATATATGCACTCGGGGCCATTATCTGGCAATCTCACCTCCACATGGCCTTTAGAGATTGCGCCTTTGCCTGAGGATTTGGTTCGAGCTGTTATATTGGAAGATAGTATGCTGATTGCATTTTTTAGACCGGTTTTTTATGATATGCAGCCACTTGAGCGGACACTGTTTAAAGCGGCTTTTGTTTATACTATGGAGTCTGTTTTATCAAGTGTATTGCGGCATTATGATATAACCGATATAAAGATTTTGGTAACGGATGATTACCAGTATGCGCTTGATACCTTGATGTTGAGCTTGACCGCAGAAGAAGGGGAGGAAGTTCCCGATGTGCCATGGTTAATTTACGACGGTAGTCAAGGTATCTACAATGACCCGTTTCTTTCTAGTGCCTTTATTGCCCCGCATACCTTTAATGGCCTGCATTTTGTGGATGAAACAGGTACAGGGTTAATAATTGAATCCCATACGACAGACGAGGTAGACCACCATCCGGAGGAGCGTGCTAGGTATGCCCTTCTACTGTTGTTTTATCGCCTCAGGCCTGATGGGGCAATGTTTCCAATCCCACCCGAGACTATTATCCGTAATGTGATAATTGATGGCAGTGACATTTATGTTGACCTTAGTGCAGATTTTGAGACCCGCTTTATTGGCGGACATCATTTGGCAAGGCTAATGATTTACTCAATTGTAAACACCCTAATTGAAGATTTCAGGCTCACAAGGGTTCATTTTTTAATAGACACGCGGCAGCAGGAAACTTTTCATAATATCCAAGATTTCCATCTTCCCTTTGACCGGGATGATACCTTGCTATTGTCATATATCCTTGAGCGCCTTGCCGAAGACCAAGCCTGGGAGCAGACTCAATGAGACGCCCGCTTTTATGGGCCTTTGGGTTTCTGATAGCAGGTATTGTTATAGGCAGGGCCCCGGCCTTGCTTGTGCTTAGCCCTATTTTGCTATTTGGCCTCGGTCTTGGACTGGGGCTTGTTTTTTGCGGGTTTTTGTATAGGGTTTATAGGTATAAATGGGTGTTTGCCTTTGTGCTGTTTTTGCTGGTGGGGCTTGTACGGGTTGCAGGTAGTATGCACAATTATATTGCCGAGATGGTTTATGTTGAGTTTCGTGGAGTGGTGCTTGACGTTGGGCGGACTGGGGGCGGTAATCAACGGGCGGTTATTAGAGGTGAGATATACGGCATCAGGTTGGGGGATATACCCGAAGAATCTAGTGAAGCTCTGCTTGCGGATTATGATGGTGATCATCGCATTCGAGTAATGGCCTATATACGGCCTCACCAGCCTCATGTTGTGCTTGGGCAGGAGGTAACCATCAGGGGATATCTGTTGCCATTGCGAGGGCCTTCAAACCCAGGCGGGTACGATCAATTCCAGCATCTGCGAAGCCAAAAGGTAGATGCTTCCATTTGGCCAGAGGCTATAGTCCTGGGTGATGTACAGGCATCCGTGATAGTGGTTTTGCGGCGGTTTAGGGACAGGCTAGCAAATGTATATGACAATATATTACCCGCCCGTGAGGCAGGGGTTATAAAGTCTATGGTCTTAGGTGACAGGCTAGATATGGATCAAGGCTTGTCGGCACAATATCGCATGATGGGGATTTTTCATATACTCTCCATTTCTGGTATGCATGTGACTGTCCTTACAATGGCGGCGTTTTCTTTGCTAAAGCTGGCTATCCCAGAGCGTCGGGCTGGTGTTATTGTGTTGGGGATAATGATTGCATACTGTCTTATGACTGGTGCTGCTGTACCTACAGTGCGGGCGGTTACTATGGGTGGGGTGCTGGTTCTTGGGCGGATTTTACATAGAGATTACGATTTGCTTGCATCAGTGTCTTTTGCTGGGGTTGCGCTGCTTGTTTATGAGCCGCTGTATCTGTTTAATGTAGGATTTCAGCTTTCTTTTGGGGCGGTGTTTGGGATTGGGGTGCTCAAAGCTCCTATTGAGCGGGGGCTGGCTATGTTTCGGCTGCCTAGCGGCAATTTCAGGGGTAGTTTGTCTGTTGGGATTTCTGCTGTTGTGGCTTCTTACATAGTTTTTGCTCATCATCTGTATGAAATTCCACTTTACAGTGTTGTTGGCAACTTGGTTATAATGCCTACAGTTACTATTTTGCTGGTGCTGGGGGTGTTGGTTGGGCTTGTTGGTTTGGTTTGGCTTCCCGGGGCTATGGTTTTGGCTGGGCCTGTATATTTTATTTTGCAGTTTTATGGAGTTGCCAGCAGCTTTTTTGCTTCTCTTCCTGGGTCTATGGCCCTTGTTGGCGGTGGTAGCTTGGCGGTTACTGGTGCTGGGGTGGTGGTTGTGCTGGCATTTGCCTTTGCATTTTCAGGTTTTGGGGAGGATTTGTATAGGCGGCTTGGATTGTTTTTTGTTGCTGTGTTGGTTTTGATAGGCTGCGTGTTTGTAAGGGATTTTCCGTTGGATTTGCGTGTTACTGTTTTGGATACCCAGTATGCCATTGTACGGTATAGAAATGACATGCTTATTATTGGCAGCGGTCGGGGTGGGGAAGGGGTATTGCAAAACTATATGGACATGCGCGGCGTAAGCCGTGCTCATGGAATGGTGCTGACCGAGCCGCCTCGCCCTACAGATGTTAGGCGGTTAGAGGGTTTAATGCCGCGGCTTCAGGTGTTATACTTACCGGAGGGATTTATCCCTCCTGCAGAGCTGCTTGAAGTGGCAGCTGCTAATAATGTGGCAATAGAGTGGCTGCATGGCGATGTCTTCATTCATCTTGGGCAGATACTAGTATTGGCTCAGCCTCAGCCCGGGTTTGGGATGGGCTTACGAGTAAGTTTTGAGGATTTTTTGATAGATTTTTTTATGGACGTAAATAGGTTGGAAGCCATGGCAGATGTACATGTGGGTGTGGATGCTGTTACACTAGGTGATATGGCTATGGAGTATAACGGCGCAATGCTGCTGCGTGCTAATAGGCGGCGAATCCGTTACTGGGTAATGAGTAGCGAATAGCCGATGCTGGCCAAGAAGGCTTACTAGGAGGTTACATATGCTAGAAATTCTAAGAGCAGCACTAATCGGGGCCTTTATAGGCGGTATGGTTGGTCTAGTCCACGGGACACTGTTATCGGTAACTGTCCACGAGCTTGGTCACTTGGTATTTGGTAAGCTGACGGGCTATCGCTTTGTGTCTTTTAGGGTATCGTCTTTTATATGGTTTAAGGAAGACGGCAAAATCCGCTTTGCCCGTTCCAAAAGCCCTTTTGCCGGGCAATGCCTGATGGCCCCGCCTGAGGATTACAGCAACTTTAAGTTTGTGTGGTACAACCTTGGTGGTGGAGTATTTAATCTTATTTTTTCTTTTTTATGGTTTATTGCTTATGTCATTGTTGTATTGGCCGCATACAACGAACCTAATGTTCTCTTGTTCCTATTTTTTATGACGGGTGTTGTCGTCAATCTGCTGATGGCCATCCTTAACCTGCTGCCGATAATCTGGTTTGGGACCCCAGTAGATGGCCGCAATATTCTTACCGCCCTGAAATCCAAAGATGCCGCCTGGGGTCTGTACATGATGCTTTATATAAATAGCCAGCTTGCAATGGGCAAAAGATATAGGGATTTCCCTGGGGAGATGTTTGCCTTAAGTCCAGATGCTGACCTGAGTAACTACCTTGTGGCATGGATGGTGATGCTGGAAGCCGAGAGGCTAAGTGATCTTGGTCAACATCAGGAGGCCTTGGAGCAATACAACCGCCTGGGCAAGCTGCCGGCAATATACGGCAACAGTGTAAAACTGGCAAAAATGTACATCCATACGGTTTTGCAGCCCGACATAGAAAAGGCGCATGAAATATATGCCGATAAGAAAATCAAGACTATTTTCACTCACTTAAAAGCCCTGGATTACTCGTGGGTAATTGCCGCATACGAATATCTCGGCCTTAACAACAAAGAAAAAGCCGCAAAGACACTAAAACGCGCCAGCAAGCTGGTAGAAAACCACCCAAACCTAGGGGAGAAGATAATGATTAAAGAGCACCTAGAGCGGGTAGGCAAATTAATAAATGAAGACCCGGAAGATGACGATGAACTAGACGCCATATCCCTGGCAACGCTGCTGCAAGCCACTAATAATAACCCAGAGGATGATGAAGAATGAAAAAGCAAAGCCTGACGGACATACTTGATATCTTCATGACACAGGAGAACTGCATTACAGGCATATGTGATGCGTTGCCTCTGCCTAGTCCCCCAGAGGGATTTACTCCTTTTGTGAGTCAAAACAGGCTTAAACGGACACACCCGTCTTTAAGCTTGCCTGGGGCTAAAAGCATAATGGTGTTCTGCGTAAAAAATGAAGCTGTACATTTCCCGCCAATGCCTGAGGATGCCGGAATACTTTCTGTTTTGGCTGCTACCAAGGATTATCATGAGTCACTGAAGGCACTGATAAAAAAATTTGTAGGGTTGCTCCAGAGCTATGGGTATCCAAGTGTTGCCTACAAGATATTGGTTGACAGCTCAACCTTGGATGAACGGGCCCTGGCTGTAAAAGCAAAACTAGGCTATATAGGGAAAAACGGGCTGCTGATTACCCCAGAGTACGGTTCGCGACACAACATTGGGATACTGCTGACAGATATTCCAATGCGAATTTCTGCCCTACCTGACGAGAAAATATCGCCAAGCGCCTGCCCTGAGACATGCAATAAATGTGTAGAAGCCTGCCCAAGTGGGGCCTTGACCGGTGGGTATGCCGTAGAAAATTGTATTTCATACCTGACCCAAAAGGAAGATCTTGCTCCAGAGGAAGAGTCTAAACTCGGCAGGCATCTTTATGGTTGCGATGTATGCCAAGATATATGCCCTAAAAATCAGCCCGCACAGACAGCTTGGGCCATGCCGGAAGACTGGCTTGCAATGAGCGATGAAGATCTTGCAAGCACATATGTACACACCGCAATGTCATGGTGTTCGCCTGAGAGGCTTAAGCGCAATGCAAGGGCAGTAATTGCAAATAGGTAATAGACTTCTTGCGAAATTACAGTTGCGGCCACAAATGTCGCGGGCTGTAACGTGCATTTGTGGCCGCTCATTCGGAATTTCGCAAGAAGTCTAATGTAGGTTATTGCCCCATATTGGCCAGTGCCCCAAGCCCTGCCTCAAAATTGATACCAAACCGCGAGTCTGTCCCTGCCTCATATGTGCGGCTGATACTGCTTGCCACAAAGTCTACAGCAATGCCGATAGCTTTGGCCAGGCTCTGCCCTTGAAGTAGGACAGCCAGCAAAACACTGCCAAACACATCTCCTGTGCCGGGATAAAACCCAGGCAATCGTGAGGCCATAGCATAATCAACTCGTCCGGTGGCGCTGTCATAAGCCGCGGCTCCGATGGCTTCATTGTCAAAATGTACGCCGGTTAGTACTACTAGCTTGCTTCCTAAGGAGGCAAGCTTTTTTAGATTTGCGGCAATATAATCTTCAGAATAAGGGCCTGTTATATACGTTTCTTCCGTAATCAGGGCAGCCTCAGTCATGTTTGGCACGATAAGGTCAGCCTTTTTGCATAGCTTGCGCATTTCCTTTGGAAAGTCCGACGAAAATGTCTTATACAGCGCGCCATTATCTGCCATAACCGGATCAACCATAACCAGGTTGTCTTCTGTGCGGAAGCGGTCAATAAACTCTGACACGATTTCTACCTGTCTAAAGGAGCCCAAAAACCCGCTGTACAGCGCGTCAAAGCCAAGGCCTAGGCCTTGCCAGTGGTTGGCAATAGGCAGTATATCGTCGGTTAAATCACGATATGTGAAGCCTTCAAGGCCGCCTGTATGGGTGGATAGCAGTGCGGTGGGCACTACGCTGCACTCGATCCCTGCAGCGGATATTATGGGGAGTGCTACTGTCAGGGAGCATCGTCCAAAGCCTGATATATCGTGGATTGCGGCTACTCTTTTTTGTTTTGGGGTATGTTGCTTGGTTGAGATTTGCTTAGGCGCATGTTGCTTGGATAGATTGGCGTTCATTTGTATGCCTCCGATGACTATATATGGATTTCTCAGATTTTTATTGCGATTTATCTGCTTGCGATTTATCTGCTTCGGCTTTCTTAAATTTCCCAGACTTGCTTAATATCCAACAAATGAATAGTGCAATTGGAAATGCTGACCATGATAAAATCCAAAAGTCTAAGCCTATGCCCACTGCCATATAGATGACAGAAAACGCATAGTACAAAGCGTTAAAAACAGAGTCAATGGAATGGTCACGTTCGCGGATGGTAGTTACAAACCCAGCGGCGCAAATAATAAGCCATGACAGCGGAAAGGCAAGCCATGCACCCGTTAGCACTTCGGCGATAATGCCGAATGCAAAGATAATCAACAGTAACCATGGTAGACGCGCACTATTATCTGTGTCACTATCTTTTTTTCTTACAAGCGGGAAAATAATAATAAACAAAACCCATGATATTGGGCCGGCTAGCCACGAAATATACATCATGCCAAAAAATACCGCGCCGTATACCATTATTGTGGTAATCGCCATATAAATTGCTTCTTCAAACAATGATTCAAAAGTGTGTGTAAACATTGAGCCTTTATATCCGCCGCTTTTTCTTGCGATAATGGCTTCTTGAAAGAAAACAATTGTGGTGGTAAGAAGAAATAATAAGGGCGATAAAAAGCGAAGCTCGGTAATGCTTAGCCCATTGATAACGCCCTGGCCATATTCTAATCCTTCAGCAAGTATTAGTGCTTCATATTCAGCATTTCCATTGGAGATAGTGATGCCGAATAATGTATCCAGCAGCACCTCAAGCAGTGTTGGGCCAACCAAAAGCACACCAACAATTATTCCTGTTATTGTAAAGGCATAATCGGAAAAGTCCCATTTATCATTGCTGTTCTCGCTGTTTTTTGGATTATTGTTTTCTGACATATTTTACTCCTACTGATATAGTCTGCTGCCATTATTGAAAATTTTTACTGTATTCGGCTAGGATTGCTATAAAGTATAAATTGCATGGTACGCCATGGCAAATATGGTATTATATGAATTAATGATTTTAACAAAGTCATAAGTGCAAAGGAGCTATCATGTACACAAAAACTATTTTAGAATCCACAATTAACAAGACTACAGGAGAATCTGAATTTCATCAAGCCTTGGAAGAGGTATTGCTATCCCTTTCTCCTATTTTAGACCATAATCCCCGCTACCAAAAGGCCGGCATATTGGAAATGCTGGTGGCCCCGGAAAGGATAATTCAATTTCGTATTCCATGGCAGGATGATGCCGGCTTTGTGCAAGTAAACACCGGTTATCGTGTGCAATATAACAGTGCCCTTGGCCCATATAAGGGCGGCATACGTTTTCACCCCAGCGTCAACCAAAGCATACTGAAGTTTTTGGGTTTTGAGCAAACTCTTAAAAATGCTTTGACTGGCCAGCCTATTGGCGGTGGGAAGGGCGGCGCCGATTTTGACCCAAAGGGCAAAACAGACAGCGAGGTCATGCGCTTTTGTCAAAGCCTGATGACGGAGTTATACAAATATATCGGCGCAGACGAGGATGTACCGGCCGGTGATATTGGCGTAGGTGCTAGGGAAGTTGGTTATATGTACGGCCAGTACAAGCGTATCACTGGCCTTGTGGAAGGCGTGTTTACGGGCAAAGGATTAAGCTATGGCGGCTCTGTTGGCCGTACCCAGGCAACAGGCTATGGTTTGTTGTACTTGCTTGACGAAATGCTGACCCATGCGAAAGACGGTCTTGACGGGAAAAAAGCCATAATCTCAGGCTCGGGCAATGTTGCCATATATGCCGCAGAAAAAACTGCCCAGTTAGGCGGCAAAGTAATAGCCATGAGCGACTCGGGCGGCGTTATCCATGATGCCGAGGGCATATGCTTAGATACAATAAAGGAAATAAAGCTCATAAACCGCGGCAGGATATCCGATTATTTAGAGCACCGCCCCCACGCAAGCTATACTGAAGGCCGTGGAATCTGGCAAATTCCCTGTGATATAGCCCTCCCCTGCGCCACACAAAATGAGCTAAATGCCGCTGACGCCAAGGCACTGGTTGCAAGCGGCTGCAAAGCCGTAGCCGAAGGCGCGAACATGCCCTGCACAAAGGAAGCCGTACATGTATTGCAAGCCAATCAGGTTTTATATGCACCAGGTAAGGCTGCCAACGCAGGTGGTGTAGCAGTAAGTGCTTTGGAAATGAGCCAGAATAGCCAGCGTATAAGCTGGCCATTCGAGGAAGTGGATGCGCGGCTAAAATCAATAATGGTAAATATATTCATACAAATGAGCCAAACCGCTGAGGAATACGGCATAAAAGGTGATTATGTTGCCGGGGCTAATATTGCAGGGTTTATGCGGGTGGCAGAGGCCATGCTTGCCCATGGGGTAGTATAAATGTACTCTATTATTTCCACTGACAACCAAGCTAAGCACGCAAGATTAACCACCGCCCATGGCACAATAGAAACCCCGGTTTTCATGAATGTAGCCACAGCCGCCGCAATAAAAGGCGCTGTATCCTCCCACGACTTAAAAGAAATAGGCTGCCAGGTAGCCCTATGCAACACCTATCACCTCCACTTACGTCCAGGTGAACAGGTAGTGCAAGGCTTAGGCGGCCTTGGTTCGTTTATGGCATGGGATGGCCCAACCCTCACTGACTCTGGGGGCTTTCAGGTTTTTTCTCTGGGGGCTCTGCGAAAAATCAAGGAAGAGGGCGTATATTTTTCTTCCCACATAGATGGCCGCAAGATTTTCATGGGCCCGGAAGAAAGCATAAACATCCAGTCCGCCCTTGGAGCCACAATAGCAATGGCTTTTGACGAATGCGCCCCCCATACTGCTGACCGCAGCTATATCCAAGATTCCGTAGACAGAACAACCCGTTGGCTAACCCGCTGCATCAACCAGATGAAGACAGCAAATGCCAACCCTGAAACCCTGAATCGGCAGCAATTGCTTTTTGCGATAAACCAGGGCGGCATCTATGATGACATAAGAATAGACCACGCAAAACGCCTTACGGATATAGATTTACCAGGCTACGCCCTAGGAGGTTTAGCCGTTGGTGAGACTCATCACGAAATGTATCGTATATTAGAATGTACAGTACCCTATCTCCCTCAAAATAAGCCAACATACCTTATGGGGGTGGGTACGCCGGAGAATATACTAGAGGCTGTTTCGAGGGGAGTTGATTTCTTTGATTGTGTGCTTCCTGCCCGCAATGGGCGGCATGGACAGGTGTATACCAGCCAGGGCAAGCTAAACTTGCAAAACGCCCGATATGAAAGAGACGAGGCCCCACTAGATGCCGCTTGCACCTGCCCCGCTTGCGCTAGCTTTAGCAGGGCATATATCCGTCATTTGTTCAAGGCAAAGGAAATGCTGGCCCTTAGGCTATGTGTTCTTCATAATTTACACTTCTATAATCATCTGATGGCAGATATCCGTGATGCCATAGATAATGGGATTTTCGAGGCTTTCAAAAAAGAACGGCTTGACAGTTGGGCCAGCGCGTAAGCAATGACAATCATTGTACGTCAACGTAAGCGGCACTACTGTGTTCGCTATGATTATCATTCTTGCACGACTATATAAAACCACCTATAATGTATTCGCGGAATAAGGGCACGCAATACATTTTCTAAGGAGAAAAAGCATGTTTCAAGGACTTTTATTTAGCGTAACCCAACGAATCACATTATTTTTAGGCGGCGACCCAGCGGGTATTATGGGCGGCGAAGGTGTACCCCCCGGCGGACAGGTAACCGAAACCGTAGTGGATGCAGTAAACGGCGCTGTCAACCAAGTTGCACAAACACCACCTCCAGAAGGCGGAGGCAGCATGTGGATTATGCTGGTGTACGCAGGCGTACTGCTTATAGCCATGTACTTCCTGATGTTCCGCGGCCCCAGAAAACGGGAAAAGAAAATGAAAGAAATGCAATCCAGCATAAGAACCGGCGACAACGTAGTAGTAACCGGCGGGATGTTTGGCCGTATTGCGGATGTTGGCGATGATTGCTTTATTGTAGAGTTTGGCAGCAACCGGAGTATCCGTATCCCGGTATTAAAATCAGATGTACTGGGCGTAAGGGAGCCAAAGCTGACCCCGCCGCCCAAGATAGAAGTGGATAAGTAAGAGCTGCACCGACTATGTTCCTCGCATGATGTTGTAGTGTATTCACGAAAGGGGGATTACCATGGAAGCATTGGTTATTGTGTTAGTTGTTGTTGGTATCATGGCTTTATTACTTGAGCTTTTGATGCCGGGATGGGACTCTTATATTGGGGTCTTTGTAGGG
>Ga0123355_10000858_pt1 | contig 41977 bp, 33 predicted proteins | sample TergutEmb28metaG_3_FD_89872 | JGI IMG/M metagenome (GOLD analysis project Ga0123355, IMG submission 89872) | Embiratermes neotenicus P1 segment gut microbial communities from Petit-Saut dam, French Guiana - Emb289 P1 | ecosystem: Host-associated > Arthropoda: Insects > Digestive system > Gut ...
AGTTAAAGTATAGAGTCCCTGTCAAACATATAAACACACACAATGCAAAACACTTACACAAGTTTCGGGATTCTCCTTTTTCTATCTTGGACTTCTTGTAATGGACGCTATATGGACACTCCCCTAGCTACTCTGACTCCAGACCCACCATGCGAACCACCATGCCCAGGAGTGCCAGTAATGGTATTGTATGATAAATTGCCCCCATACATCGTGAAATATCCACCTAACATCAACACACCGCCTGCTACACCAGGTAACGTTGCGTTATGCTGTATAGCGACAGCTTGCCTATGGTGTTGTATCGTTGCATTATCTCTCATTTCTAGTACAGATGTTGGGGTTGATAAAAGAACTCCACCGGCAACTGGCAGATGCACGCCGCCAATTGGTGCTGCCGTATTGTGTGAGATTTCACTATCTCCACTCATTGCCATAATAGAGTTTGCACCAATATACACACCGCCTACATCCGGCCCTCTATTATTTCCTATTACCCCGCCTGTCATTGTCAATCTTGCACGTGTAGCCTCATCTGCTCCACTGCCTTCAAGTCTCACACCAGATGCTAACCGATTACCCGATATCTCACTTCCTGGGTTCATAATCAGTTCGCCACCGCCATTTACTAGCACGCCGCCTGCATTATTTGCGCCTCTCAGTATAATATTTTGGCCTAATGTTAGGGTGCTTCCGGCACTTACAATAAAGTGGGCATTGTTCAAATTCATTGTAATTGTTCGAACATAATCCGCACTAACCGCCGTATTATCGCTTACCAGCATAATGTGGCGACCTGGTGGAATTGCAATCGTAAAACCGTTACGATTACTACCAAGCTGTACGTTAGTGAAGGCATTAAAGCCGGCCTCAATGTGAATGACCGTCTCAACACCTGGCTGAGACGAATTTATCGCATCATAAAGTTCACCCCAAGAACTTACTCCAGCCACCGGCACCGGAGTCGGGATAGGAGTTGGTGTAAGCTCTGGTTCTCGAATCAATAAGTGCGCCATAAACGAATTTTCCCCAACACGCCAGACATACGAGAGTATCGTATTTCTGCAAGTATTACACCAGTTGTTATACACATGAAACCTATCAGACATAACGCAATGTGATGCGTTGCCCAAACAGTCGTGCGAACCAAGCACATGTGATATTTCATGGACAACAATGTATCTAAACCGCTCATGAGTTAGTGGGGCTCCGTTCAACTCATTCAAATACACAATCGCTTCACCAAGGAAGTCAACCCCCTGCCATGAACGCCCCATACCATGAAGCCGCCTATCACCACTAAATATAGGAAAATCTACAAATCTAAATCTTACTGTAGAGTTATTGCTACGCATGTAATCAAGAATATTTGCTGCATCCCTTGTGCCAACACCTCCGGATAAAGGAGGTGCAAAATTAAGCCGTGGCTCATAATGTGCAGGCATTTCCTGTTCAAACCTAACCCCAAAGTAAGTGTCAAAAAGCGGTTTTATCTCGGAAACTATATTATCGACCTGTGTAAATATTGCAGGCGAGTTAACGCTCACCAAGTTATCGTAACCAATCCTAAGCGGCCGCACCCACCTTGCCCAGTACGTTGCATTCGCACTTGGAACCACTGAACCATGTGCGATTCGCGCACCCGTAAAGTTTACATTAGGTGACGGTATACTAGTATCCGTAAACCAACCAACAAACACAAACCCTGCTTTTGTCGGCTGTTGTGGCAAACTTTCCAATAGCGAACCCGCAATAGCAGGCATCGTTTCTTGCCCGGGAGTCCCTCCATTAGGGTCAAATGTAAGCATCACTACATTTTCTAGCCCAAGCGGTGCGCTAATTTCTCCTGTAAGATTTTCAATCAACGATTCTAGACAGTAATCCGCATAAATGTTAGTTTCGTCGTCGCATCCATCGCTAATAACATTAGTCTCTACACTGGCATTTTCATCCACATCTGTGTCAATGCTGTCATTATCATCAATCTCATCTAAGACGCCAACGTCACTGCCAACATCTACACCACTATCATCCCCCAGCACCAAAACCGGCATACTACCAACCATAAGCAGAACTGCCAACAACAATGCCAAAAACCGTCCCTTAAACTTAAACATCAAAATTCCTCCTTCGTCTGTTTGCTACGATTATTTTCGACATCATTATATGCAGTGTATCGAAATAAAACAACACAGAGAAGCAATTTTTGTTTATTTGGCTATACCGTATTCTCGTGAGAGTTCACTTGTGCTTTATCCGCTCTCTCGTAACTCTGATATCTTGCGCTTGAAATCGGATGTATATGTTGGGTGCTTTTTCTTCATATTGGGACTCCTTTTTTGCCCCTATGCTACTTGTTCTATCTTTTTCTGTCTAGGTTAGATTAACCTATTCACTTCTAGCGCGCGGGCGGTTTCGCTTCGCACTTGCTCGGCTAGGGTTTCGTCCCAGACTATAGCGAATTAATTCGAAATCAGTCCCGTCTGTCGCCGAATAACGCGCCTACTGCCGCGCGTTTTCGGCTCGGCCGGGGACTGTTTCTCATTTGATTCGCTATAGTTCGAATGACATGGGGGGCCTCCTTTTGGGGTTGCGAGGATTATGGGTTAGTTTTGGGGTGGTGGTGGTTAGGCTACTGGTGTGTTACTTTCTCGGTTCGTACCAAATCATCCACTTTGTTACTTTGCCGGCTTTGTCAGAATCATCCACGCCTACCCTACCCTTGTGATTTCTCTTGCAAACCGGCGGGTTTGGATTGATACGTCTTTTGTTACTGATAGGAAATGGCCTAGTGAACGCTTTACTTATTTGGCGGGTTATTGTTTCGTATTCGTTTTGGTCTGCTACTATGGCGGCTGAGTTAACCTTCATATGGGTTGCTGATCGCCTTTGTCAAAAATGGAAAAACCCCGTTTTATGCGACCTAGAACGCCCTTGGCATGAGAGCGTGGAAAAATTAGTAAAACAACCCAAGACAAGCAGCTTTAAACACATCAACGCTTTTCATCGAGACCGACGCGCGGTAACGGCAAGGGCGAGTAAGAACTTGTTTCTTACGCCTAGTGTAGGCATGAGGGAGACCTAGGCTACTGGAAAAACGCGGTTTCTAAGGATGGCAATCCGAAAGAAATCGCATTTTTCCTAGCCTAGGGCTTACTCATATAAGCCGGAACATGCGTAAGAAACAAGTTCTTACTCGCCCTTGCCGCGTGCCGCGTGCGCCAGTCCTCTGTAAGCAAGCGTGACGGTGTTTATGAAAAAACAAAAGAGACCGCATTTTCATGCAGCCTCTCTCGTTTCAAGGGCTATTAGTAAAAAAGAAGTTAGCAATACGAATATCAAAAGAAACAATTAACTAATTACTGATGCACAAATTACTGATGCACATATGGCTCAAGTGCGGTAAGCCCGATCCTATGCCAAGAGGATGACTCTGGGTAAAAGGTACGACGGCTAAGGGTAAAGTTAGCTACGCGGCGGTTAAGCGTTGTAATAATTATCGGCCATGTTTCATAGATTGCCGGCAAATAGTAGTCAAATGCTTCTGCCCAGCGCCTGTACGCGTCTTCAAGGAAATCTGGATCCCATGCTTCTGTTGACGCAATGTCTGCTAAGATGCTTTCGAAGGTATCATTGGTAAAGTTGGACAGGTTAAATGTCGCGGCATGTCCCCACAATGTAAATGGGTTGGGATTTGCTCCCATGTTCCAAGACATTTGCCACATATGCATATCATCGTTGGGACTAAGTTCGAAGGATTCATCCCCTGTGATATTACGGGTTACAAGGAAACCATGATCAATAAGGGCGTCGTCCCAAAGTCTAAAGTCAATACCGATTGCATGCATGTTCTCTTGATAGTGGTTAAAGATGATTTCGTCATTTGGCGGGGCTATACGCCAGCCAAGGTTTACAACAAATGGATTGCCATCTAGGTCAAGTCTAAACCCATCGGGTCCCATTTCAAAACCGGCTTGGTCAAGGATTTCGTTTGCACGGTCAAGATCCCACTCGCCAAAGCCCAGTGAATATGGGTTAATCCAGCGTCCGGTGTTAAATGGATGCAGTACCGTTGTTGCGTTACGTTGCAAGCCGTTGCGGATGGTCATGTTAAGTGTGTGGTGGTCAAGGGCGTAACCAACTGCGTGACGGAAATATCTGTTGGTGATTGGGTGATTGTCGTAACGTGGTACAAAGTATACTCGGCCGGTTTCTTCGTCTCTGCGCTGTGCGCCAAGTGTGAAGTAGATGAAGCTTTGGCTGCCGCCGATACGGCCAACAAACTCTACGTTATTTGTATTTTCGCCGCCGTAGTCTTCCCAGTCGATATGTCTCATACCGCCCATGTCATACATACCTGCACGCATAAATTCTGCCTGCATTGCCGGTGGGATAATATGATAGTAGATATAGTCAAGATATGGGCGACCTTGCCAGTAGTTTTCGTTTGCCCTAAGAAGCACAGATTCGCCAGGTACAATGGTGTCAAGAATAAAGGGGCCAAAGCCAAGCATATTGTCTCTTGCGTTCATGTGGCCACGGGTGTCACCAACCGGAATGCCTTCAAAGTGATGGCGTGGCAGTGGTGTATTAAGGATACCGCCGCTAAATAGCATTGATGGAGGAATCTCTGTAAAGTAAACTTTAAGCTCGCGCTCGTCTTCGCTTAGTACAAGGCCGGCGATATAGTCAACCTCACCTGCTTTAAACTCTGGCGCGCCTACTACAAAAACTGTACCGTTTTCTGAGTCAAAGCGTACACCTTCATAGTCTGGGTGAGAGATAAACCAGAAAGCATAATACAAGTCTCCCAAGGTTAACTCTACGCCATCTGACCAGTAAATTGTCTCTACCAGTGTCATGGTAAAGCTTAGCTCGTCAAGGCATTTTACCCATCTTACCGGGCCTTCGTTGGTCATTTCCATGTCATCGTTGATACTAATTAAGTTGTAGGTAAGTATCTGGGCGATAACTTGGTCCGCGGCGTCACCATTAAGATGAGTGTGGAATATCCCTGGGAAAGGACTTGATTGAGCCCTAGCCCAATAGAATGTACCGCCTGGGATGATGGGGTCTTGGTTGCTGACTGCGATTGGGAACATCCCTTCAAGCTCGCGTAGCTGCTCAAGGGCATCAATAGCATCCCCTGCTTCGTCCGGAATGTAAACATCAGCGATATCTACCGGTGGCGGGGTTTCCGCTGGGGGTTCGTCGGCTGTGTCATCAGCCAGTGGCGGGGCTGTGTACTCTTCGTCTTCACGGCTGCAAGCTGTTAAGGCCAACGCAAAAACGATTAGTAATGCCAAAACCCATACTATGCTGCGTTTTTTAATCATGTTGAATCCTCCTCTTGTTAGAGCCTGCGGCTATTTTTATGGTGTTAGCTAGACATGTTAGCCACAAACCCTTGGCTTTTCCGGTGATTATCTGCTACCATGCACGGCAAGTAAATAGATTTGTAACCAACAACGGCTTATATGTAACGAAAGACATTGGTGACACAATATGAAACTAAAAATTGCAATCTGCGACAACGAGCAGGCACTACGCACAAATATTTATAATATGGTAAAAAAGCAATACGAAGATTGCCAGATTAACCTATATGAATCTGGCGACGCATTGCTAAAATCCCCAAATAAATACGATATATTTTTCCTAGACATACAAATGCCCGGCACCGACGGCATGAAAACCGCACAGCAATTAAGAGAAGGCACTGGGGCTGAAAGTGTGATTATTTTTGTCACGGCATTTCAGAATTATATGCCCCTTGCGTTTGACGTAAAAGCCTTTCATTATCTGGTAAAACCTGTAGACGAAGACAAGTTTAACAACGTCTTCACAAGGGCAATAAGCGAGCACAACAAGCAAATAAAGAATAAAGACCGGCATATACTGGCAAAAAATGCCGATACCTATCATAAAATTTTTGAAAAAGATATATTCTTCATCGAAAGCCATGGGCGAAAAGTAGCAGTACACACAAAAGCCGGCATAATTGAATACTACGAAAAATCAAAGACTCTTGAAAAAACCCTTGGCGACTCATTCTTTAGGTGCCATCGCTGCTACATTGTAAATATGGCGCATATTGCCCGGTACAACGCCAGCACAATTTGGCTAACAAACCGCGCGGAAATCTTTATTGCACAAAAAAAGTATGCCGAGTTTGTAAAGGCATACCTAAAGTTTTGCAAGGATGGAGGACTTGTATGAGTGAGCTGCTATCAAGGCCACTTGACCCAAATACAATGTTTATACTGCTAGAGCTTAGGTTACTCGTGACAAGACTTATAAACACAGCGATTATAGTCATTTATTTTTCGCATTTCATGACAGCAAGAAGTAAAAAACTGCATCCTAAAGTTTCATTTATTCTATTTGGAGTATCATCAACTTTTGTAGTTGGAACCGTGCTTGCCCTATTAAATGGCAATCTTATACTACTGCAACATTTTAGTCCCCACATGGCACAGATGTTTAATCTAGTCCGTATTCCACTTGATTTACATGTCCTTATTGTTATGGGCGGTATGTTTATATTCTCGTTTGTCTTTCTTAAATCAAATATCTACTTGCGTATATTTTCGGTTTGTAGTTTTATTGCGCTATGGGATCTTAGCGTTACTTTAAGCTCGCAAGTAAGCCACTGGGGGGTATTTCATTTTATGCCAATGCTTCCTGCCCAGTGGGGCTTACAAGATTTTGTCTTTCGCCCTTGGCAATATTACGATTTTGCCCACTTACTTGCTTTTCTTGTTATGTCTTTCATAGAGATTGGCATCCTTGCCACGGTTTTATATGTATCACTTGCGGGCATAAAAAGACAATTTACAAAAGCCGAAATAACCTCACGGCTAGAGCTAATGTACTTACTACTGCCCTGCCTTACAGGCCTAGGCCTTGCAACTTTGCACCGTATAATCCAAGTTAGAACACTGCGCATGTATGTTGCGATTATTGAGCTGCCAATTGTCAGCCTTTTCTTACTGACTGTATGTATTATTTTGATACTAAGTATAGTGTACACAGTTAAGCTGTTTCAAGGGCTTACAGAGTCCCATGTCATCGAAAAAGAACGCGCCGCGTTACAGAGTCAAGTGCAGCGGATACAAGACCAGATACAAGACATGGACGATATGTATACCGAAGTAAGAGGTATGCGTCATGACATGAAAAGTCATTTAACCAACATCCAGCTACTGGCAAAGGCAGCAAGCAGTAATGCCAGCAAAGATATCAACAATGAAGCCAACAATGAAACCAGCAGTGAAACCAGCAATGAAGCCGCCAATACAGAACTTGACGGATATATTACCAAGCTTGAAGATACATTAAACGCATTTGATTTTGTATTCCAAACAGGGAACTCTGTATCAGATATTATTATCCACCAGAAATATATTGAATCAACCCATAGCGGAATTGATTTTTCGGCGGATTTTATTTACCCAAGCCAGCTAAACATTGACGCCTATGACATGGCGGTAATACTAAATAACGCACTAGAAAACGCCATTGAAGCCTGTCATAAAATCGCGGATAAAGACCGGCATCGCTATATAAAACTATACGCATACGCAAAGGGCGAGATGTTTTTTATTGAGCTTGAAAACAGCTTTGACGGCAATGCCATTGCCCTCCAGAGCACCACAGGGCTACCGGTAAGCAGCAAAACAGGCAGTGGACTGCATGGCATGGGCATTGCCAATATCAAACGCTGCGCGGAAAAATACTTTGGGGGCATTGATATTGAACTCAAGCAGATCACTCAAGCCCAAAATTGCGAGGTGTTTCACATAACAATCATGCTTCAAGGCCGCAAGGACGGGTATGATGCTATCACGTGAATCTAATTTGTCATAGAGCTTACAGTGGCGATAACCGCGAAAGCGGGTTAGAGGCTTTTTTCGCACATGTTCCGGCTGATGTTGTAAAGCCTCTGGCGGGGAAAATGCCGCCTGCCTCGGATTTTCATCCGGGCAGACAGCGTTTTCCCTATCGCCAGAGTCTTCACAACGCCTCCACAGGTGCGAAAAAAGCCTCTAACCCGCTTTCGCTGTCTACCACTTGTAAAACTATATGAAAAAGCATAGCTTCGCTATGTATTGCAGCCATTCGGTTTCAAAATCGCCCAGAGGCGGTGAGGATTTTTGTCGCAAAGTAGGATTTAGTGCTTCTCTATATGAGAAAGCACCAGTCAAGGAATCGGCGATTTGCCAACTATTTTACGCTACTAAATGGCAGTACAATAACCTTTCCCCAAAATGGAAAAACCCCAAGTTCCGGGGATTTTTGCATGTTAACAAGGGATGCTGGATATGTATACCAATTTTAATGCCGCAATAGCATGACATAGCTGGATGCAATACCGCACACGCATAGCGCGCAAGCAGGCTATGTTTTCATATAGACTTGCAAGCGGTAGGCAGCGAAAGCGGGTTGGAGGCTTTTTTCGCGCCTGCGGAGGCGTTGTGAAGACTCTGGCGATAGGGAAAACGCCGTATGCTCGGATGAAAATCCGAGGCAGACGGCATTTTCCCCGCCAGAGGCTTTACAACATCAGCCGGAACATGTGCGAAAAAAGCCTCCAACCCGCTTTCGCGGTTTTCGCCGCTGCAAGCCCTATAGCAAACTAGACTTCCATAAATGCCACAGCTACCCCTACTCCACCGGATATGCCACAGTAGTCATAAGTGCCATCTCCGCCTGGGATGTATCAAGCCTGGAATACTGCACAACAACTTCAACGCTACTTTCCACAAGAATTGCGTAAGCCGTATCCATAGGCACCGATTGCCCGCTTACAGAGAGCAACTTATCCATACGAATATGATGGGTGCGCCCGGCAAGGCAGTAAGACTTAAAGCCCGGCATCTTATGCCTGTCTTCGAAGTACAGGGTCATGTTAATTTCCGCGTCATTGTCACCAGTATTAAGTACGCATACTGCCTCGTGGCTTACAGCACCTGTTGACTTTGAGTTGTAAAAGCCGTCTGGGATTAGCCAGGTTTTTTTGCCGTATTTCTTTCCACTGTTCATGAATAGACCTCCGTCTGTGTTTTTGTCAGTGTTTGTGCGGTTTAGAGGGTGTTTAAAATCGCATTTGACAAAGTTGTCAAAATATTAAATCCCCGTTAAACACTGATTATACTTACATATATTTATGCATCTTGCTGGCACTATGTCAAGTGTGATAAAGTTTGTCTACCAAAGTCAGTAGGAGGCAGTAGATATCATGCGAATCACAGACCACCCAATTTTGAGTTTTACCCGTGGAAAGCCCGTTAGTTTTACCTTTGATGGCAACATTTTCAAAGCCTTTGATAACGAGACAATAGCCGTAGCCCTTCATGGTGCCGGTGTTAGGACTCTTAGTTTTTCCCAAAAACAGCGGCCTCGTGGGCTTTATTGTGCCATTGGTAATTGCTCGTCTTGTATGATGATAGTAGACGGCGAGGCCAATGTTAAAACCTGCACAACTCTTGTGCGCGATGGCATGATAGTTGAAACTCAAACCGGCAAGGGGGCACTTGTATGATTTATACAGATGTACTGGTTGTAGGCGCAGGCCCTGCTGGCCTTAGCGCGGCAGCGGCGGCAGGTGCCGCGGGGGCAGATGTTCTTATATTAGAAAGGGGCCATCAGCCCGGCGGCCAGCTTGTTAAACAGACCCATATGTTCTTTGGGTCAGAAAAGCAGTACGCGTCATACCGTGGTTTTGAAATTGCGGATTTTTTACTTGAGGCCGCTTGCAAACTGCCAAATGTGACAATGCAGCTAAATGCAACGGTACTTGCCGCGTATGACGACGGGGTATGGACTGCCGAGGTTTCGGGGAAATACATAAAAATCAAACCCCGGGCAGTTATAACCGCGGCAGGCGCAAGCGAGAGGTCGTTGGTTTTCCCAGGTAACGACCTGCCTGGCGTATATGGCGCGGGAGCAGTGCAAACACTGATGAACCAATATGGTGTAAAGCCCGCAAAGCGGGTGCTGATGCTTGGCGCAGGCAATATCGGCCTAATTGTAAGCTATCAGCTTCTCCAGGCCGGTGTAGAGGTCGCGGCATTAATCGAAGGCTCGCCTACAATCGGCGGATATTTGGTTCACGCGTCTAAGCTGCGGCGGATGGGCGTGCCGATACTAACTTCACATACAGTCAAAAGCGCGAGGGGCAGTAAAAGTTCGAACGCTAACGGACAGGAATCTAGTTTAGAACGTGGATTAGAACATGGCCTAGAATCAGTAACAACCTGGCGGTTAGACAGCAATTGGCAAGGCATACCCGGCACAGAGTTCACATGGCCGGTGGATACTCTATGTATTGCTGTAGGTCTCTCCCCCCTGGCAGAGTTATTATGGCAGGCCGGGTGCAAAATGGTCTTTGTGCCGGAACTTGGGGGCTATGTACCCTATCGCGATAAATATATGGCCACATCTGTGCCGGGAGTCTTTGCCGCGGGGGATTCCGCCGGGGTTGAGGAGGCCTCATCTGCCATGGTAGGTGGGCAGCTTGCAGGGCTATCCGCAGCGGAATATCTTGGGCTGCAAGTGTCTAATGAAGAGAAGCTTGACTGCTTAACACAACTAGAAGAACTTCGCAAAGGCCCCGCCGGGGCAAGGATACGGGCTGGTATAAACAAATCTTTATTCGAGAAAGAGGAACCCATATGCTAGAAAAAACCGGCATACCAACTAATGAACAAGTCGAATCCGCTTTCCCAAATGCAACACGACTAAATCAGGGGCAAGTGGCAATTATAGAATGCTTTCAGTCCATACCATGCGACCCCTGCGCAACATCCTGCCCTCAGAAGGCAATACGCCCATTTACAGACATCAACGACCTGCCAATAATCCACAACGAAAGCTGTAATGGCTGCGGCATATGTATTTTCAAATGCCCAGGCCTTGCCATCATGGTAGTGGATATGACCTATAGCGAGACCCAAGCACTGATTAAACTACCCTACGAATTTAGCCCACTGCCCACAAAAGGCGAAACCGTATATGCCCTAGATAGGGCAGGCTTAATTGTAGCCGAGGCAGAAGTCAAAAATGTAATGATGCCAAAAAGCAAAACCGCCATTGTCACAATTGCGGTGGATAAGGCCATGGTCAAAACCGTCCGTAATTTTAAACTTAACAGACCGGAGGCCAGCATACTCTGCCGTTGCTCTGATATTTCACTAGACGAAATTCGCCAGCTTATCGCAAGCGGCCACCACACTGTAGACGAAATAAAACGCCTTACAAGGCTGGGAATGGGCCCCTGTCAAGGCCGCACATGCATCCCACTTGTAATGCGGGAACTTCAAGTGGCACTAGGCCAGCCAATAGACACAATAAATCCAGGCACCCACAGGCCGGTAGTAAAAAGCATAAAGCTAGGCGACCTTGCAAAATACAGCAATAATGCTAACAACCCAAGGCCGACCGAGGAAAGAGGCATGAGTTAACCAATGAAAACATCAGCGGATATTGTAATAATAGGCGGCGGAATCTCCGGCGCAAGCATCGGATATTTCTTACTAAAAAACGGCGCGAAAAACGTAGTAATCCTAGAGCGTGACTATCTAACCGCCGGGTCAACCGGCCGGTGCGGTGCAGGTATACGTCAGCAGTGGGGTTCTGATATAAATTGCATTCTAACCCAGTTTTCCTGCAACTTCTTCGAAAACGCTCAAGAAGAACTGGCTTATCCTGGCGGGATAGAGTTCACTCAAGGCGGCTATCTTTTTTTGGTGACAACGGAAAAAGAATTGGCGCAAACAAAGAAAAACATCGCATTGCAAAACAGTCTAGGTATAAACTCCAAGCTACTAACCCCAGCTGAAGCAAAGGAACTTGCGCCGATTATAGACACAAGTAACCTGCTTGCCGCCGCATATCACAGCAAAGACGGCCACTTAAGCCCCTTTAAAACCACCCACGCCTTTGCCGAAGCTTTTAAACGCCTAGGGGGCGAAATCTACACCGACACAACAGTTACAGGCATAAAAACCAACCAAAACCCCATAAACGGCACAAACCGCGTCATCGGCATTGAAACAACCAACGGCAACATCGCCACCGAAAACATAGTAATCGCCGCAGGCGGCCACACCGGAAACATAGCAAAACTGGCCGGGGTAGACTTGCCCCTTAACCCAGTAAGGCGCAATATCCTTGTAACAGAGCCGGTAGACCCGATACTTTCCACCATGGTTATGTCTATGTCGCTAAATTTCTACTGCCAGCAAGTCCCACACGGGTCGTTTCTAATGGGTCGCGCCTGCGATAACCAGCCAACAGACCTACGAGTAACCGCAGACAGCAATTTCCCGGAAACCATGGCCCAGGCAATAACCGTAGCAATGCCAGCCCTTAAAAACCTGCGAATGCTGCGCCAGTGGGCCGGTATATACAATATGTCTCCGGATAAGCATCCAATCTATAGCAAAGCCCAAAACCTAGACGGCTTGTATATCTCTGCGGGTTACTCCGGCCATGGCTTTATGCTTGGGCCCGCAACAGGCCAATGCATGGCAGAGCTTATGCTTGGCCTTACCCCTACCCTACCCTGGGAAAGGCTTGGGCTTTCTCGTTTTGACGCGGGCAATGAAAGCCAGCTGGTGCATGAGCCCTCTGTGGTTTAGGGTTGCATATTCGAAGTTGGATACAGTTTCATAATTTACATGTTGACAAGAATTTTTTCATGTAATACCCTATCAGCAAGCGGCAACAAGACATAAAAATATAATGCAAGCGGAGGTGACAATAATGGCAAAGCAAACTTACACACCCAGCACATTTTCAAGCATAAATGTAAAATGCACATGGGTTTTGGCATTTACTTTTGCAGCTATACGGGATAAGTCTGCCCATTTTTGCCATTATAGCTGCGCTTCCGATACTGTGTTCACGTAAGTTCAAGTAAAATACTACTTGTTTACTATGTGCGGATGGCTGTAATAGGCCATCCGCTTTTTTATTGCAAAAAATTATTGATATGACTATAAACAACATAAAAACAATATGAATGGAGCAAATCTAATGCGAGTATTTAAAATACAAAACCTAAATCATTCCTTTGCCGATAAAAGCCTATTTAACGATGCAGAGTTACTAGTGCAATCCAACGACCATTTAGGGCTAGTAGGCCCCAACGGATGCGGAAAATCAACGTTTTTGAAAATCCTAACAGGCGAAGTTGTCCCCGATGCAATAACCACCGATAAAGACCCCAGCCTAGTAATAAGCTATTTAGACCAATACGCCGAAATAGATAAAAACTGCACCGTCTACGAATATCTGGACTCGGCCTTCGAATCACTATATGACCTTGACCGTAAAATGGCAGAATTATACGAAAACTTGCCTAACATGCCAGAAGAACGGCAGACAAAAGCACTTAACCACGCCCAAAGGATAATGGACACCCTCATGGAAAAGGAATTTTACCAAATTGACAAAAAAATCGACAATGTATTATCCGGCCTAGGTTTTACCAGCGATGACCAGACTAAAACCATCCCGCAACTATCCGGCGGCATGAAAACAAAGCTGATTCTCGCGAAGCTGCTGCTTGCCGACAACGATATCTTAGTGCTGGATGAACCAACAAACTTCCTAGATACCGCATACATTAACTGGCTTGGCGACTATCTATGCAGGCTGAAATACGCCTTTATCGTAATATCTCACGACAAGGCGTTCCTTAATAAAATCAGCAATAAAACCGTAGAAATTGCGAACCGCGTCTTTAAAGTGTACAACGGCAACTATGATTTCTATGTAAAAGAGAAGGAAAGATTAGAGGCCGTACAACTGCAACAACATACCGCCCAAGCTAAATATATAAAAAGGTCGGAAGAATATGTACAAACATTTTTATTCGCAAATGAAGGCGGGCAAGGCAAGACAAAAGCAACTTGGCTTAAAAAAATGTTAGAAAACCTTAAAAGAATAGAAAAACCCGATGAAATAATCACGCCTAAATTCGCGTTTAAACACAAAAAAGGCGCGTCAAAAACAATCATGTCCTTAAATGCAATAGAGGTAGGATATGACGGGATACCGATACTCCCGCCTATTTCCCTAAATGTAGAAAAGGGCGAAAAAATTGTGTTTAAGGGGTTTAATGGCGTAGGCAAAACAACGCTACTAAAATCAATTTATGGGGATATCCCTATACTAGCCGGTAATATTGAGTTTGGAGAGGCTATAGAAACTGTATTTTTAAAGCAGGAAGAGGACTACGAGAACAATTTTGCCGCAAGCGATGTTTTACGCGAAAACCTGCGTTTCTATAAAATAGACGGAACCGAGGTAAAAAAGCCAAAGAAGGCAAAATTCAATGACATGATGGTTATTCAGTTCGCAATGCTTTACTATCCAGATAAACCCCAGAAAGAACTGCAATCCGCACTTATTTCCTGCGGGCTAAGTGATATGCACTTTTTTAACCGAGTGCGTTCGCTATCGGGTGGGGAGATGACAAAATTGCGCCTCTGCCTAGCTATGATGAATCCTGTAAATGTAATTATCCTGGATGAGCCAACCAATCATCTTGATGTTTACTCCAAAGAAGTGCTGATGCACGCACTTGAAGAATTTGAAGGTACGGTACTGATGACAACCCATGACGTAAACGCAGATATTTCATGGGCATCTTCAATAGTTAACCTGGAGGAACTTTTTGAACTGTCAGAAAATTAGTGTAATGTTGCTTCAGCGATGCGTTCTGGTGCCCCTAGTGCCTGGCCAACGCAGAAATATAACGAACTCAAAGATATATAACGCATAATTATAGCTATTTTTTACCTTCATCATCGCTTTGGTTGTGATATGATTCACTGGTAGATGAGACATTTGGCACAAGCTATACAAAAGCTATACAAGAATTATACAGGATACAGGAAAGGGTGTTAATTTGGGTAACTACGTTGCGCCCGAAATACCGGGCTATGCAAGAACAATTATCAAACAAACGCTTGGCACAAAGGCAGAACTTCAATCTATTGAATGGTCAGGGGGAGGCTTATACAATAAAGTCTTTCTTGTTCACACCTCCGAGGGTTGTTTTGTTTTGAAAATTGAATGCGACAATATATTTCCGTCTACCCGTCAAGGGCAGATGGAAAATGAAGTAGAAGGCATTCGTTTGTTTACGCAGGCTGGAATACCATGTCCCATGGTTTTAGCCCATGATTTTACAGGCGATATTGGTGTGCGGTATATTTTCACAGAACGTATCAGCGGTGATATCGTATTTGCGGACATTGAGCAAATGAGCGACGCCACAAAAGCCGAAGTTGAGCGTCAGTCAAATGAAATATGCGCCCGTATGGCTACTATCACAAACACGCATTTTGGCAACCTTACACCCTCTGGACTTTTGGGCCGGCATAAAACATGGGCTGAGTGCTATCATGCATGGTTTAACCTGCTAATCAACGACGGTGTGAGTATCGGCTTGTTTACTGATGACGAAATATCAATACTAATGGCTACCGCCGAAAAACCTCTTATGGCACCCCAGACATATATACCAACATTTAATCACGGGGATTTAGGCTGGCACAACATGATATGGGGGCATAAAAAAAATGGCACAGACGCACTCCATGTCATTGACTTTGGAAATGCAAGGTTTTTACCGCCCCATCTTATTGCATGGGATAAGCCGCCGCACCAAGTTCCCAACGCGCAAGCCATGGATGCAGGCGTAAACTTATTACTTTTGGAAGAATTTGAAATGGGCGTCATGTGGAAAGAGATGCAGAAACGAACAAAAGATTACGCCCACTGCACAAACTGGATGGCCGCAAGTATCGAAAACGCCAAAAATGATACCTCCCGCGACCATATCACAGCGTTTGTGGAAAAATGCCGAACAATGAATCTCTCCATGAGAAATACGCTAACTAACGGCCACTTTCATGTAAAATAAACATTTAAACATCAAAAATTGTTATAAGGCGGGCATCTAATGACAAAAGCAAGCAAAGCACTGACGATAATATTTGGCATTATAATAGTCAGTTTAATTACACCAACAACAGCAATGGCAATGGTAACCCCAGGGTCTCAGATGATGACCTTGGTAGTAATTAATGCACCAGACGATTTAGAAATGCAAATCCTTCACTATGAAGACTTAGACGACTGGTTTCGGGCAAGAGTAAACAGCCGATTATGGGAAACCTATTACCGGTTTATCCTATGTACAGAGCCTGCAAGCGGCTGGCCCTATGAAGAAATTACAATACTAATAAGCAGCGAAGAGCACGGCGAGTTTGAGATGACATTCCCCGTACCCCACTCATGGCGTGATTTTTCGTTTAGGATAGACTTGGAAACACAAACCTTTACTCAAGCGTACACCCATGTGCGAAATCTACTAATTGTACTATGTTGGATAATCCCTCTTTTTCTAATAGATAGCCTTGTATTCTTTTTATTTGGCCATAGAAAAAAGGAGAGCTGGAAGGTATTTGCAATAACAAACCTAGCAATGCAAGGACTCTTTTTAGGCATTTGGTCAGTTTTTCACATCTTTTTATCAAGTAATATATTTTTTGCCGTTATGACCATTCTCCTAATCCCCGGAGCAAGGCTAGCAAAGTGGATTGTAGAGATAGTAGTATACAAAACCACAATTACCGAACATTCAAAAACACGCAGTATCGCATGTGCACTAGCAATAAATTTAATCGGAGTATTTTTGGTGATATTACTAGGAATGCACATTCCATTGCCAGGTTGAAACCTTTATCAAAAATGGAAAAACCCCATTTTCCGCGGTTTGTAGCACTTCCATAGAGCACATGCCCAATATATGGAAATTCAGATGACAGCAATCTGCGAAATTCAATAAAGGCAATGTGTGTCAAATCCAGCGAAAAACTCCTACCACCACACCCCAAACAGCCAAGTGCCCGGCTGGGAAGCATAATTCCACAAAGGCATTATTTTTTCGATGCCGAGTGGAATTATGCATTCCATACAAGTGCTACCCACAGCAAAGCTTAACAATTCAACGCCCTGTATAAAGCATCGCCGCTATCAACAGGGAAAAGTACCCCCCGTGCAGTGATTATTAGTTCGATCACAGCACGGGGGGTACTTTTCCTATTTGATAGCCCATCTTCACAGCGCGAAACATTGATTACTACTTGACAGCAAAATCTACATGCGATATATTACTATGCACCACACAGTAATATGCAAAAGGAGGTGGCCAAATAATGCAACCAGCGAGAACAAACATATCAAGCATATCTCCCGGTAATCTTACCGGCGGCTTCATTGATATAATTCTCTTAAAAATCATCTCTCAAGGGGATTGCTATGGCTACAGTATCAGTAAGACCATCAGCAATATCACATCCCAAGCATGGGAGCTTAAAGAGGCAAGCCTGTATTCGGGTTTAAGGCGACTTGAGGCCGATAAGTTAATTAGGTCATATTGGGGTGACGAAACCCAGGGCGGGCGCAGAAAATACTATACCTTAACCCCAAACGGTGAAACCTGCCTTGCAGAAAACCTTGAAAAATGGGCAAAAACAAAAAATCTCGTGGATAAAATTTTGGCCTGGGAGGGGCGTGCGATATGAATAATATAAGAGTAAAAGATTTCTTAGACCAGCTACTGGATAAATACGAGCAAACCCCAAGCCTGCTAGAGCAAAAAGAAGAGCTTATAACCCACCTTACCGAACGGGTGGAAGACCATATGGCAAAAGGTCTCACATATGACCAGGCGTTTAACGCCACAATACGAGACCTTGGAGATGTTAACGCATTAGTTGCCGATATTGCGCCTATTAAAGCAAAGTCGGATTACTACTCTACACAGGATTCCTCACACGGTTTCCCTCATGGCCATGAGCGCGGTTTTTCTCATGACCATAGCCGCAGCAACTCGAATGCCCCAACCCCTTGGGAGGGCACGGGTACAGGAACAGAAACCGCTGACTGGCCGCATCATACGACAAGGCGTCCACGTTTCAAAATCCATCCGCGCACCGCTTCGATGTTGACGTCTATGTCAGTGTTTGTGTATGTCATATTAGGGATACTTTCTCCCTGGCCACAGTGGTGGGCATGGGGATGGATTATTATCCCCCTATCATCTCTGCTATTTATCCCCAACTTTAAGGTCATATTTGTATCAGCGACACCCTTTATATTTATTTTGCTGGGTATGTTTTTTGGCTGGTGGGCGTGGGCTTGGGTCATTATCCCCCTTGCGTCGCTGACATTTATTCCAGACTGGCGGGTTGTGCTGGCGTCGGCAATGCCTTTTGTTTATGTTTTGCTTGGGCTTTTCTTTGGATGGTGGGCTTGGGCTTGGATTATTATTCCTATGTCAGGCCTTGTGTTTATTGGGTTTGACTAAGATATTAGTCCATTTAAAATTGCATTAACGCTACCGTCAAATTGAGCTGACTTTGAATTAAATCGCAATATAAATATCCCCTACCCTTCTTCCGATAATGTCGGATGATGAGTAGGGTTTTTTTTGTACAGCAATCTTTCATTATGTAGCAATTGTTGACAAAATATTTTAGTAATGATATTTTAATTTTATCACTTGAGCAATCGTTCAATTGAAATGCGTTTTACCAGGGGATTCAGATAAAATGAACAATCATGAGAGTACATACGAATGCGCTACAACTGTTATCCATGAGGATGTTGTTGCCAGGGTGCACGAGGCAATGGTTGGCGATAATTATTTTTATGACCTTGCCAACCTATTTAAGCTGTTTGCGGACAGCACCCGCCTTAAAATCATGTGGGCACTGTCAAAAGAGAATATGTGCGTATGTGACCTTGCGGCACTGCTTGGTATGACAACGTCGGCAATTTCTCATCAGCTTAAATCTTTGAGGCTTGCCAACCTTGTGAAGTATGAAAGACAAGGGAAGGTTGTATACTACTCTTTGGTCGACTGCCACGCAAGGAAGATTTTTGAAATGGGATTGTACTACCGTTCCTCATAAGATGTTGTAATCGATTTCCAAAAACCGCTTGAATCGTGCGGATTTTTGGCAATCGAACTACATCTAATTGCGGCAGGTCGTATAGAACATGCAATTGGAGGCTGTGACTCATGACAAAAGAATTTGTACTGCAAGGGCTTCATTGTGCCGGATGTGCGTCAAAAATCGAAAAATCTATCCAAAATATCGAGGGTGTACTTTCTGCGACAATTAATATGGCAACCTCTAAGCTGCGGCTGGAGCTTGCCGAGGATAGTTCTAGTAGAAATTATGATGGCATGCCGGTAGGTATTTCTGAAGGCATGACCAATGGCATGACTGATGGCATATCTGCCGATATACACACAACAGTGGAAAGTCTTGTTCATTCATATGAGCCGGATGTATTGGTACATGAGACTACAAAGCCCATTGAGACTGAAACAGTAAGCCGCCGGAAAATCTTGTGGCTTGTAGCAGGCGCATTGACATTTGCTGCCGGGATATTATTTGAATATGTATTATCGGTGGCGGGTAGCGGGTTTATCGCACTTGGACTATTTACATTCAGCTACCTGCTGCTTGGGGGCAAGGTCTTGCTTCGGATGGTAAAAAATATCGCAAAGGGCCGTGTTTTTGACGAGAATTTCTTGATGGGGGTTGCCACTGTTGGAGCGATTGCTATTGGTAAGTTTCCCGAGGCTGTCACGGTAATGCTTTTTTATCAAGTTGGAGAGTTTTTTCAAGAGCTTGCGGTGGCAAGGTCAAAAAAGCGTATTGGCGCGCTGATGGACATTAGACCGGACTATGCCAATATACTTGTTGATGGGCAAGTTACAAAAGTTGACCCAAACAGTGTCCAAATCGGGGACAGCTTTATTGTAAAACCTGGTGAGAAAGTCCCTCTTGATGGCATTGTGCTTGAAGGGGAGGCAATGCTTGACACTACGGCATTGACTGGAGAATCGGTGCCGCGTAAGGCCAACATGGATGATGCTGTGCTTAGCGGTTGCATAAACTTGAATGGGGTCTTGGTTATCCAGGCAACTCAGACTTTTGGCGAGTCTACAGTTTCAAAGATATTGGATTTGGTTGAAAATGCCGCTAGTAAGAAGGCACCAACTGAGACTTTTATTACAAAGTTTGCCCGGTTTTATACCCCGGCGGTTGTGTGTTTTGCGGTGCTTCTTGCCACAATTCCGCCGCTGTTTTTTGGAGGGGAATGGTCTAACTGGATTAGCCGCGGGCTTATTTTTTTGGTAATTTCATGCCCTTGCGCGCTGGTTGTGTCTATTCCGCTAGGGTTTTTTGGCGGTATTGGCGGGGCTTCTAAGCGGGGGATTTTGGTTAAGGGCGGCAATTATCTTGAGGCACTTGCTAATCTGGAGACTGTGGTCTTTGATAAAACCGGTACTCTTACTAAGGGTGTGTTCAAGGTCACGGGAATATTGCCGGGTGCTGGATTTACGAAAGAGCAAGTGCTTGAAATGGCCGCTGCTGCCGAGGCGTTTTCTAACCATCCAATAGCAACGTCCATTGTTAAGGAGTATGGCGAAATGCCGGACAGGGACAAGCTTACCCAGTATGAGGAGATTGCCGGGTATGGGGTGAGTGTTTGCGTTTCTGGACTTCCCTTGCAAAGTTATTATGATATGCGTGTCCTTGCTGGAAACGAGAAACTTATGACGCTAAACTCAATAGAAATACAAAAGCCCGAAACCATTGGCACAAAAGTATATATCGCAGTAGACGGCACATATGCCGGTTGTATTGTAATCTCCGACGAAATAAAACCAGACAGCCGCAAGGCAATCACCGCATTAAAATCCCTTGGCGTTAAACAGACAGTGATGCTGTCCGGGGATATCCCGGAAATCGCTGAGGCGGTTGCAGATGAACTTGCCATCGACCAGGTACACGCCAGCTTGCTTCCTCAGCAAAAGGTTGAAAAAGTCGAGGAGTTTATCCGGCATAGAAACAAGAAAAACAGAAATACAAAAAGACCAAGGAAAACCCTGGCCTTTGTGGGTGACGGTATCAATGACGCGCCTGTGCTTGCAATGGCGGACATTGGTGTTGCAATGGGCGGCCTTGGCAGCGACGCGGCAATTGAAGCCGCCGACGTTGTGCTAATGACCGACGAACCCGCAAAGCTTGCCGAGGCGGTGGAGATTGCCCGGTTTACTAAGCGGGTTGTTTGGCAAAATATTATTATGTCACTTGGGATTAAGTTTTTGTTCTTGCTTCTTGCCACCCTTGGGGTATCCAGCCTTTGGGAGGCTATCTTTGCAGATGTTGGGGTATCCCTTCTTGCGGTGCTTAATAGTATGCGAGTGTTAAAACGATAGATTTCACGCTTAAAGCCCGAAATACTCTTTTGCGTTGTAGTAGCCGATGCCTTGAACAATCTCTTTTAGCTTTGCGTCATCGTTTGGGAACTCGCCAAGTTCTACCCAGTTTGCAACAGTTTGGGCTACTATCCGGCGGAAGTATTCATGGCGTGGGTAGGACATAAAGCTGCGAGAGTCTGTCAGCATTCCGATAAAGCGTGTCAGCACACCTGCGCTGGCTAGGTAAATCAAATGATTTTCTATGCCGGGCTTGGTGTCGTTAAACCACCAGGGGCAGCCCCACTGGATTTTGCCTTTGACTCCGCCGCCTTGGAAGTTGCCGATCATAGTAGCAAGCATCATGTCGGATACGGGGTTTAGGCCGTATAGTATTGTCTTTGGCAGGGCGTTGTTTATATCCAGGCCGTCTAGTATCCGGGCAAGGGGGCGAGAATAGGTTTCGTCTGACATTGAGTCATAGCCGGTGTCTGGGCCTAATTTTTTTAGCATACGGGTATTGTTGCTGCGCTGGGCGGCCATGTGCAGCTGCATTACCCAGCCTTTGGCGTTGTACTGCTTGCCAAGCCAAAGCATGATTGCCGTTTTATAGCGGTCGATTTCTAGCTGGGTTAGGGCCTCGCCTGCCAGGGCTTTACGCAGTATAACGTCGGCCTCGCCTTCTGTGCATTCGGCATAAACGGGCGGGTCTAGGGCATGGTCAGAAGCGCGGCAGCCTGCCTGGTGGAAGAAGTCTATCCTGGCGGTAAGCACGGTAAGCAGGTCGTCCCAGTTATTGATTGCCTGGCCGCTAACTAGGCCCAGTTTTTCTACATATGCGTTAAACTCCGGTGCTTCGATGTTCATAATCTTGGAAGGCCGCCATGTGGGCGATACCAAGGGCAGGCTTTGGTCTTTTTCCCGGTGGGCGGTCATTTGCATGTGGTATTCGAGGGTATCGGCTGGGTCGTCGGTTGTGCCTATTTGCGCTACACTAAATTTTTTAAAAATGCCCCAGGCCGAGAAATCCTCTTGCTGGATCATTTTATTGCAGTGGGCATAGATATCCGCCGCAACTTCGCCGTTTATAGGCCCGTCATAGTCGAAATATCGGCGCATTTCTAAGTGTGTCCAGTGATATAGCGGGTTGCCGATGCAGTCTTGGATTGTGTTGCACCAGTGGTAGAACTTGTCTTCGTCGGAGGCGTTACCGGTGATATATTCCTCGGGTACGCCACTTGCCCGCATCAGTCGCCATTTATAATGGTCACCACCAAGCGCAAGGTCGGTTATATTACGAAAACGCTTGTTTTCGGCTATTTCTTTTGGCTCTAGATGGCAGTGATAGTCTATTATCGGCAGGTCTTTGCTGTAGTCGTAGAGTCTTACTGCTGTGTCGCTGTGTAGTAGAAAGTTATCATCCATAAATTTTTTCATATAGCACTCCTTATACTAAGACGCTACCCTACCTCATGTGATTGCGGGTTATGGGTAGCGTCTATAAGTTTATTGATTACTGCGGGCGTCCAAAGCTGGCAAGCATACCGCCGTCTACAAATAGGACATGACCGTTTACGAAGTTTGACGCATCTGAGGCAAGAAACACCATCGCCCCTTTAAGGTCGTCTGGGGTGCCCCAGCGGTTGGCGGGAGTCTTTGAGAGAATCAGCTTGTGCATCGGATGGGCGGAGCCGTCGGCTTGAGGCTCTCTAAGGGGTGCTGTTTGGAGGGTTGCTATAAAGCCGGGGCCTATGCCATTACACTGGATGTTCAGATGCCCAAACTCCGCGCAAATGTTGCGTGTAAGCATCTTTAGCCCGCCTTTGGATGCGGCATAGCTTGAGACGGTTTCTCTGCCCATCTCGTTCATCATAGAGCAGATGTTTATAATCTTGCCATGGCCTTTTTCAACCATACCGGGAATTACCGCTTTGGCCATGATAAATGGCGCGTTGAGGTTAACATCCACGACTTTTCTAAAATCAGCAGATGTCATCTCCAGCATTGGCATACGCTGTATCATTCCGGCATTATTGACAAGAATGTCGATTATGCCGACATCTTCGCGGATTTGTTTTACCATTTTTACTACCGCGTCCTCGTCGGTTACGTCGCATACATAGCCTTTTGCTTGGATGCCTTCGGCTGCAAATGCAGCTTGGCCTTTTTCTACCATTTCTTGGCGGATGTCGTTGAATACGATGGTTGCGCCTGCCTGGGCAAGGGCAACGGCCATTGCTTGGCCTATGCCTTGACCACCGCCGGTTACTAGTGCTACTTTGTTTTCTAGCTTGAAGCTGTTCATGTTAAAGCTCATTTTTTTCTCCTTTTTCCATATAGGAACGTATTGTGTTACATTGCGGAGCTATGTTTTAGAGGTGTTTAATGCGTTACTTTTCGGCAAGGCTTACGGAATCTTATGAGAAGCGGAGTAGTGCTGCAAGCGGCTTTATCAGAATCATCCACATTTGCATTTGGCGGCGACATTCCGCCACTACATTCCAAAAAACGTCAAAGCCTATTTCAAATCATCCATAGCCACAACATCCATATCAGTAAAAGTAATATTCTCACCGCACATACCCCAGATAAATGTATAACTACCGGTACCAGCACCTGAATGTATAGACCAACTAGGAGAAAGCACAGCCTGCTCGTTGGCGACAACTATATGGCGGGTCTCGCATGGCTCGCCCATAAGATGGATTACCCGGGCGTCATCGGCCATATCAAAGTAGAAATAAGCCTCCATGCGCCGCTCGTGGGTATGGCTTGGCATTGTGTTCCATACACTGCCGGGTTCTAAAATTGTCATACCCATTACCAACTGGCAGGACTCAAGTACATCTGGGTGGAGATATTGGTTAATTGTGCGCTTATTTGAGGTTTCCGCGCTACCAAGATGCACTTTTTTGGCCATTTCCAGGGTTACTAGAGTAGACGGATAGGCATGGTGTGCCGGGGCAGAGTTAAAGTAGAACTTTGGTGGTGCGGCTGGGTCGGCGGCCTTGAACTGGATTTCTTTTACGCCCTTGCCAATGTATAGCCCGTCTTGGAAGTTTAGGGCATAGGCAACCCCGTCTAGGGTGATTGTGCCTTTGCCGCCTATGTTTATTATGCCGCCTTCACGGCGCTCGAAGAAGGTATCTACACCCATTTCCTTGCCTGCGGTTAGGGTAAGCGATTTTTTTACGGGCATTATGCCGCCAACTATAATCCTGTCTATGTGAGAATAGACTAGGTTGGCCTCGTCTGGCACAAACACGGGGTCGATTAGGAAATGCCTGCGTAAGTCCTCTGTTGTGTACTTTTTTACGTCCTCTGGGTGGTTTGAATAGCGGATTTGTAGTTTCATGTGCATCCTCCTTTTATTGTGAAAGCCGCGACATTGCGGCAATGTCTTCTTTGTAGCTGTCTATTTTTGCGTCTTCCCGTAGTAGGCGTATTTCTGGCTTGTGTTTTCTTAACCAATCGAAGATTAGTGTGTAGTTGATTACCCCCTTGCCGATTTTACGCCAAGCTTTTTTATCGTCTTCGATTACCGTGTCCTTGATATGCATTACATATATTTCGTTGCCTAGTAGGTTGAACATTTCGTTGAAAATCATGTCTTGCTGGTGGATTGTATGGGGTAAGACTAGGTTAACCGGGTCGAAAATGACTTTTAGCTTGCTTGAGCCTACTTCGTCCAACAGGCGGCGGGTTAGTGCTGGGGTGTTAAGGGTGTGCTCGGCCACCGGCTCTATGCCTATAAAGACATCTTCGGCCTCGGCTTTTTCGGCCATGCGTAGTACGCTGTCTTTTAGTCGATTATATGCGGCTTCCCGTTCGGCGCCCGTTGCGTGGATGTTTAGGCCGGTGGTTTCTGTGCCTACTATGGGCACGCCCAGTTTTTTTGCGTGAGAAAGATTGTCTTTAAAGATGCGAACGCTGTCTAAACGCTGGGTTTCATCTGTTAGCGAGGGCTCTATATAGCAGCCTAGGACTGTGATTTCTACGTTGTTCTTGCCAAAGCCTTCTTGGATGCGGTTAAGCACCTGGGGGGTGATATCGTCGAAGTGCTCTATGCCTTCTATTGCCTTGGCTGGGGCGTATTGCACGCACTTGAAACCGGCGGATTTTATTGTCTGGGCCTGCTGACACTGACAACTAAACCGCCCAAAATCGTGAGCTCTTACTCCTATTTTCATGTCGATTCTCCTTTTTGGCTTATTTTCGCGTATCCGTTGGATAACGCTATGTTAGCGAATGCTTATTTCATCATAATGACCTCGGCGGCGGAGAATAAAAACGGTGCAACACCTTTTGCATCATTGTTTACTCGCGGCTCGGAAATATAGTATTCATATGTGCCGTCACGCTGGTGGTAGCCGCCCTTGCCTGCCATGCCGCCTAGGCCTGCTACTAGGCATATGTCTTTTAATACAAATGTGTCGTCGGAGATTACCAGTTTGTGCTTTGCTACTGAATCGAAGATTTCTTTTCCGTGAGCAAAATACTCGGTGGGAAGAAGGCCAAGTCTTGCGCCCTTCATTAAAGCATATGCGATTGCGCAGGTACCGCTGGTTTCCAGGTAATTGCCTTCCCGCCCCCCGGCATTAGTCACTTGGTAGAACATTTTTGTTTCTGGGTCGGCTACTTTTAGCAGTGCGTCTAGTGTGGCCTTTAGGTGAGGTGTTAGTTGTGTATATGTGGCAATTTTCTCGGCGGTATCAACCAAGGCCATGGCGTACCAGCCTATGGATCTTGTCCAAAAGTTGGGGCTTAGGCCAGTTTCTTTATTTGCCCAAAACATCTGGCGAGACTCGTCATAGCCATGATAAAACAGCCCTGTTACTGGGTCGCGCATTATTTCAAAGACATTTTGGAACTGATTTAGCGTATCGTTGCAATTTTTGCCGTCGTTAAACAGCATTTCGTATTCCAAATAAAAGGGCTGAACCATGTATAGGCCGTCCAGCCACACTTGGTTTGGGTAGATTTTTTTATGCCAGAAGTTGCCGGTTGATATACGGGGATGTGTCTCAAGCTGAGAGTACAGCAGATTTGCTGCATTTTTGTATCTTTCGTCGCTTGTGGCGCGGTATAGGTCAAACAGCACCTTTCCCATGTTGATATGGTCGCAATTGTACTCCTCGACACTATAGGTGGGGATTTGGCCGTTTTCATCTACAAAGAAGTCGATATAGTTTCTGGCAAAATTAAAATAGTTTTCATTGCCGGTGGCATAGTGTAAATCCAGTATGGCCTTTATCATGCAGCCGTCGATATAGTTCCACTTTGCAGGCCTGCCGCTGCGGGCATGCTCTACATTCCAAGCCGGTGCGGCTGGGGTGGACGCTGCAAGTAAGCTGTTAACAAAGTTTAAGATTTTATCCATGATGGGCTCCTTATCGCTACAGTATCTCTACAACATCGTTACAGTGTCACGCCATCTTTGAAAATGGAAATTTCTCGGTAGCCATTGGTTTCGTTTTTTGCAAGTAGCTTACCGCTTGCCAGGCGGACAATATAGCCGAAAAAATCGGCAGTAACATTGTCAAGCCTTGAGCCGTTACTACTTACAAGTGTGCCTGCGTCAAAGTCTATCCACTGGGGTTTATGCTTTGCAAGTGGGGTATTGCTTGAGATTTTTACCGTTGGAACAGGCCCCCCTAGGGGTGTTCCGCGGCCTGTTGTAAATAAAATTATGTGTGCGCCTGCCGCGGCAAGGTTTGTTACGGCAACAATGTCATTGCCGGGGCCTTGCAGCAGGTTTAGACCTGGTTTTTTAGCGACCTCTCCGTAGTTTAGCACGTCAACTACTTGGCTGTTGCCGCCTTTTTGGGTACAGCCCAGGGATTTTTCCTCAAGGGTGGTAATACCGCCTTCTTTGTTGCCGGGGGATGGGTTTTCGTAGATTTCTTGGTTGTGGCTTATGAAGTATTCTTTAAAATCGTTGATTAGTGCCACGGATTTATTAAAAACTGCTTCGTCGACGCAGCGGTTCATTAGCAAGGTTTCCGCGCCAAACATTTCTGGCACTTCGGTCAACAAGCATATCCCACCGCTGCCTATTACCGCGTCGGAAAGACTACCGACAAGGACATTGGCTGTTATGCCAGAAAGGCCGTCAGACCCGCCGCATTTTAGGCCGATTGTAAGCTTACTTACCGGCACCGGTTCGCGCTTAAATGTTTCGGCATAGTCTACAAGCTCGTCGATAATGGCTATACCCGCTGATATATCGTCCGAGACATCTTGTGTGTTTAGGAATTTTAGACGATTATCGTCCCAGGTTCCAAGCACCTGCTTAAACTCGTCTATATGGTTGTTTTCGCAACCAAGCCCAAGCACAAGTACCCCTGCCGCGTTTGGGTGATTGGCAAGATTTTTAAGTATATGCTGGGTGTATTCATGGTCTGCGCCAAGCTGAGAACAGCCATACGGATGCACAAATGTAAAAATGCCATCAACCCGCCCCATATGGCGGAAGGTAGATTCTTGGGCAATTTTTTCGGCAATTTTATTAACGCAGCCTACTGTATTAATAATCCAAACTTCGTTGCGTATGCCAACCTGGCCATCTGGACGCACATAGCCCATAAAGTTTTCGTTTATAAAGGACGTTGGGGGGCTTATGGGTGGCACTGGGTTGTATGTGTACTCTTCAATGCCTTTTAAATTGGTTTGCAAATTGTGGCTGTGAACTTGGGTGCCGACCCTAATATCCGCCGTTGCTATACCAATTGAGTGGTCATACTTGATGACTTCGTGGCCTTTTGTTATTGGCTTTATTGCAATTTTATGGCCGGGCTGGATTGCTACATGCGCCTGGATGTCCATAATGCGGTCGCCAGGTTTTATCTCGTCTATTGCTACGGCGACATTGTCGTTGCGGCCTATTATTACTGCGTTTTTGGTCTTTAACATGTCTTCACTCCGTTTGGATTGTTATAGCTTTTCAATTGATTTTTGCACCCCTTGTTGCAGAATGCTTTGTAGATACTGGGTTACTTTTGCGGCAAAACCGGGAAGTTGGTTTAGGTCGGTATCCCATAAGGCTTCATTAGCACAGATTTTATTGACAATTACCGCAAGGTTTTCTTGTTTCCATACATCCACAAAAAACTCCAAGATTTCTGGGCTGTCTTGGATTTTGTATTCCTCAAGCTTTGCCGACGCGCCGACTGGTCTTTTACCTATTGCTGCACCGTCGCGCATTTCTTCACACTTATAAAAGGCAAGCAGTGCGGCAAAGCCAAAGGTTAAAACATCCGGTAACTGGCCTGTTTTTTCGTAGTAATCAAAAATAGTTGGCAGTACCCTAGCTTTAAACTTTGACACAGAATTTAGCGCGATGCTTAGTAAATAGTGTTTTATATGGGGATTGGCAAAGCGGTCAAATACGGCGGCGGCAAAAGATTTAAGATCTTCTTCATCTAGGTCAAGGGTTGGGATGATTTCTTGGTAAATTCCTTTTTTGAGATATTCTATAAATAGCGGGTCTGCCATCATCTCGCCTACAGTGTCTTTGCCGGAGAGGTATGCTGCAAGTACGCTCATGGTATGGCTGCCGTTTAGGATGCGTACTTTTCGCAGCTTGTATGGGGTGATGTCATCGGAAAGGGCCACGTTTAGCCCTACCTTATGGAAGGGCATTACATCTTCGATTTCCGCAAGGGCGGCTTTTGGTGCCTCTATTGCAAAAAAGTGAAAGATTTCGCCTGTTACAAGCAGGTCATCCTTGTAGCAATGTTCTTTTTCGAAGTTTGATATCTCGTCCTTTGGGTAGCCGGTGACAATACGGTCTACCAAAGTATTGGCAAAGTAGTTGGCCTCGTTAACCCAGCGGATAAAATCTTCCGGCAACTGCCAGTTTTGGGCATGTTTTAGCACAATCGCTTTGAGATTATCGCCGCTATTGTCTATAAGCTCACATGGGAGGAAGATAAAGCCCTTTGTGTTATCGCCGCCAAAATGTTTGTATCTTTCAAATAAAAAGGCCGTCACCTTGCCTGGAAAGCTGGCAGGAGGACGGTCTTCTGGCTTATCTGTACTTGAATACGCAATGCCCGCCTCGGTTGTATTTGAGACGACAAAGCGCAGATGTGGGTTTTTCATAAGTTCGAGGTATGTGTCAATATCTGTATAGGGGTTAATTGCACGGCTTATGCTTGTGACAACCTGGGTAGAGGATACTGGCTTACCAGCCTCAAGGCCGCGCAGCACTACGGTATAGCAGCCGTCTTGTGCGTTTAAAGCATCCACCAAGCCTTGAGCGATAGGCTGAACAACTACGACGCTGCCATTAAAATGGCCACATGCGTTAAGCTGGTGGATAAAACTGTCGACAAAAGCCCGAAGGAAGTTGCCCTCGCCAAATTGCAGCACTTTTTCAACCTGTGTCTGGGACGCGGGTAAAACGCCTGCAACCTCGCGGTTTAACTTGGGTATCTGATTATGATTCATATTGTTGCTTTGCTTGCCGTTATTGCAGCATTTTTTGGAATTGCCAGTGTTCATTTCACTGTCCATGGTTAGCCCCCTTATCATTTGTAAAAAACCTAATGACAGTCTAAGCCACGGCCTTCATGATGTCAAATTTCTGTGATAAAATTGATACAGTTTCTACAAAAAGGAGGATAAAAATGCATCACGAAAAAATCTACCTGTACGAAGGACGAAAAGACGTGACACTTACGGCCTATGTTTTGGACAACTCGCCGGAAATACCCATTGCCAAAAGCAGGGGCGCGGTGATTATATGCCCAGGCGGCGCGTACCTTGGATGCTCTGACAGAGAGGGCGAGCCAGTGGCAATGGCTTTTGCCGCAATGGGGTATCATACATTTGTGCTACGCTACTCTGTTTATAACGAGAATATTGGCGGTTTCCCGGAGATTTCTGCGGGTATGCCTGTAAAACCCCACTGTGTTTTCCCAAACCCAATGCTGGACATTGCAAAGGCCATGCTTTTTGTGCGAAGCAAAGCAAGCGAATGGGGCATAGATACCAATAAAATTGCTGTTTGCGGCTTTTCTGCCGGGGGCCACAACTGCGCTATGTATTCTGTTTACTGGAATAAACCAATCTTGACCCAGCATTATGGCGTAAATGCCGAGGAACTACGTCCAGCGGCAAGCATCCTCGCATATCCTGTTACTGACTATGTAATCATGAATGATTCTGTTGCAGAATATCCCCAAAGCGCAAGGGTTTCTTTAGCCGCAACCATCGCCTACATGGGTACGGACACACCTTCTGATGAACTGCTGCACAAGGTAAGCCCGGCACGCTTGGTTGACAAAGACACCCCACCGACATTTTTATGGACAACCTATGATGATATGCTTGTACCGGTAACACAAACTTTGGCAATGGCCAATGGCCTTGCCGCAAGCAAAATCCCCTTTGAGATGCATGTTTTTGAGAAGGGGCCTCATGGGCTTAGTCTTTCTACCGAGGCGACTGCGGTGTATTCTAATCAAGTTGATGCCGATTCGGCAAAGTGGGTTGAAATGTGCGGAAAATGGCTTAATAAGCGGTTTGGGATATCGTTGCCGAAGCCGCCTGTGTAATAGATAGAAAGACTACAAGCAAAATGTCTCGCAAAAGGGTAGCCCAAAGTATCGAAATCCAGGATGCTTTTGTCATTTGGAGAAAAACCCCGTTTTATGCGGCCCGGAAGAAGACAGCCTCCCCAGTACAGTGATTATTTTCTCGCCACTGTACGAGGGAGGCCTTTCATTTATTTAGCCTATCGCTGCACACGCCCACTGGCATCGCCGCCGGCAAGTGCTTTAACCTCGGCAACATTCATCAGATTAAAGTCGCCTTCGATAGAATGCTTAAGACAGCTTGCCGCAACGGCAAACTCCAGTGCTTCTTGCTTGCCATACCCGGAAAGAAGCCCGTAAATAAGCCCCGCACCAAAGCTGTCGCCGCCCCCTACCCTGTCCACGATATTGCGGATTGAGTATGTTTTTGAAAAATGCGCGTCAGCACCGTCGTATAACATTGCAGACCAATCATTGTGGTTGGCGGAGACTGATTCCCGCAGGGTTATCGCTACATATTTAAACTTAAACCTTTCTACCAGTTGCTTTGCGACGTCGATATAGCCGTCATGATTTAAATGGCCGGAGGTTACATCTGTACCGGAGGAGGTTATTCCAAATACGTCTGACGCGTCTTCCTCGTTGGCTATGCATAGGTCAACATATGGCATAAGTTGTGCCATTGTCGCGCCTGCTTCGGGCTTTGTCCATAGGTTTTTGCGATAGTTTAGGTCGCAGCTTACCATTATGCCTTTGGCCTTTGCGGTTTTAGCGGCTATTTTGCAAATCTCGGCAGCAGATGGTGAAATAGCAGGGGTAATGCCGGTGAAATGGAACCAATCTACCCCGTCGAAGATTTTGTCCCAGTCGAAGTCTTCCGGTGTCGCTGTTGCAATTGCAGACCCGGCACGGTCGTATACTACCTTTGAGGCACGTTGGTTCGCGCCTTTTTCAAGAAAATAGATGCCAACCCTGTCGCCGCCCCGTGTGATTTTTGTGGTATCCACACCAAAACGGCGCAGAGAATTTACTGCCGCCTGGCCGATTTCGTGCTTTGGCAGCTTTGTGACAAATGCCGCGTCCATACCATAGTTGGCAAGGGAGACAGCAACATTGGCCTCGCCGCCGCCATAGGTAGCACCAAACTCCGCGGCTTGGACAAAACGCTCATAGCCAATTGGCGCAAGGCGCAGCATAATTTCGCCGAATGTGATTATTTTTTTCATGGGATTCTCCTTTGAAATTGATTTGATTGAGACTAATTTATTGCGATTTATTTACTTCTGGATTAAATGCACCCCAAAGCCGTTTACGTCAAGATCCAAGTATATGGCCTTGATATTGCCCTTTGCGTCTTTCGCAATTGTGTCTTCGCGGAACTTAACGCCTTGGGCCGCAAGTTGGAACATCGCCCGGTCGATATAGTTTGTGCCAAACGCTATATGGCCGTTTTGACCGCGGCCGGGCATTGGGGTCATGGTTTCTATTAGTTTACCCGCAAAAACGGAAGAGTTGCCAGGCTTATATTCCAGCCCAAATAATTGACAAAACAGCTTTGCAGTATCGTGGGTATCTGCTTCGCTGTCGCAGTTTATACCCACATGCGCCAGTGTAAAGCCAAGAACAGTGTTAACTGCCTCGCGGGTAAGCCGCGTGATTTCGGCAAAGTTGCCTTCTTCAATAAGCTGAGGCGAAACCATCCAACTACCACCGCAGGCCACAACCTTGGGGAAACTGAGATAGTCGTTGATATTTTTCGCGCCGATACCCCCTGTTGGGATAAACGTTAAATCCCCATAGGGTGCCGCCATTGCCTTGATTGCCGCAATACCGCCGATGTTTTCTGCCGGGAAGAATTTAACGGTTTTAAGCCCAAGGGCTAAGGCCGCCTCCATATCTGTTGGAGAGCTGCAACCTGGGAATACCGGCACGCCCTTATCAATGCAGGCCTTTACAATCTCGGCATTAAAGCCCGGCGAGACAATAAAGCTTGCCCCAGCCGAAATTGCGGCGTCAAGCTGCTGAATGGTTAGCACAGTTCCGGCACCTACCAGCATGTCCGGGTACTGGTTTACGATGTTTCTTATTGATTCTTCTGCCGCTGCTGTCCTAAAGGTAATTTCTGCGCATGGCAGGCCGCCGTCCATTAGTGCTTTTGCAAGCGGTACCGCGTCGACGGCGTTTTCTAGCTTTACAACGGGTACAATACCGGTCTTTCTTATTCTTTGGAAAATGGATTCCAAAGTCATCGCCCCTTTCATTGGTCGAGTTCTTTTTGTGCATTATAACAGTGGGGCGCAGAAAATCAAAACCTTTGTCCAAAATGGAGAAACGTCCTTGTCTTGCGGGTTTTCGCAATGGGGTTTTTTCGCAATGGGGGGGGCGCATTGGGGGTTGGCATGTTGGCCGATATAACAACGATGGTAAAAGATCCGGGTGTGTGGCAACCGTGTTGTTACGCGAGCTAGGCACGCACTTTCCTCCGTTGGTGTCGCGAAAACCACGCGACAATGCACTACGGGTGCTTAGCAGACGCTCGCTTAAACAACACCGTTGCCGCACACCCTGCCTCTTCTATGGTTGTTATGTGCGGCTTGCTATGCCTTCTGCATTGCGGTTTATATTGCTTGGTTTGTGCTTAATATGTAGTGTATGTCTTTTTGTGCGCATTTCTTATTTTGCTGAAATATCTAACTTGAGATAACGGGAAAATTGCCTATGGCTACCTGTGGCTTGTATTTGATAATGCTAACTGTGAATAGGCGCGTATTACATATCCCTATCCATTTCTGCACTTGATAAAACGGACTTCGCTACGTGGGGATAGCTGCATAATACGCTATCCAATAACTGTACTCCGCAAAAATATTTGCAGATTGAGATGTTTTTGACTGCGCATTTATGCGTGTTTGTGCCATCGGCAACATTCCAGGGGCATTGGGAATCGCCGAATTTTATGTCACTAATGAAATCAATGTCCATATTAGAACCTATAAGCTTTTTTATTCTGCTGTCCATAATAAATTCCCTCCCGTACACACGCATAAAAAAACCCACCCATAGCCATTATCAACAGCAGGCGGGGTGGGGTTTTACATAAAGCAACACGAGGTGGCAGGGTGTGGGCAACGGGGTTGTTTAAGTGAGCGTCTGCTAAGCACCCGTAGTGCATTGTCGCGTGGTTTTCGCGACACCAACGGAGGAAAGTGCGTGCCGAGCTCGCGTAACAACACCGTTGCCCACACCCGGATTTTCACCTCGACTTGCTACAGTGCCAAAACCACCCCGCCGCGATTGGCATAAGTAGCCACAACCCCGCGGCATTCCTGTATAAGCACATCCTTGACCTTAAGATGCTTAAGCACCTCTTCTTTAAGGGCGACGGCTTTCTCGTAGCATTTGCAATGGGAAATCGCCACTACGCGCTCTTCCAGGTCGTGGGTGTTTTCTTTTATTAGTTCCACAAGCTTGGTGATTGCCTTTGTATAGCCGCGGGCTTTGTCAAGCATCTTTAATTCGCCTTCGCTGTCGGCACAGATGGGCTTTACATTTAGGAAGCCTGCGATTTTTGCGATGTAGGGGTTTATTCTGCCGGTTTTAACTAGGTTGTCGTATTTGTCTAATATGAAGTATGTGCGCGCACCTTGCATGAATTGATTTACCTGCTCTACTATTTCGTCCATGCTGTGGGTGCCTTTTTTTACTAGTTCTGATATTTTCATTGCAATTACGCCTTCGCCTACAGAGGCTGTTAGGCTGTCAAATACGTGGATGAACTTTTTGCCGTATTCCTCTAAGTACATACGCTTTGCCGTTACGGCACTTTGGTAGGTGGCACTTAGCTTGCTTGAAAGTGTTACTACAAATACATTGTCGCCGGCTTTAAAGCGCTCCATAAAGAGGCCGGGGGCTGGGGCTGAGGTTTTTACCCCTACCGGGCTTGCGGCCATTTCTTGTAGGTAGGCCTCGATGTTTAAGTTTTCGTCGTCTAGGTACAACTTGTCCTCGATTTGAAGATTAAGCGGAACGCAGGTTAGGCTGCAGTTTTCGTGATTTATTACATCTTTGCTAATGTCGCAACCGCTGTCTACTATTAAATTAATCATATTGCCCTCCTAAACTCCGTACCGCAGGTAGATACGGTAGTATACATAGTCTCTCTTCGAAGGCAGTATAACACCGGATACATTTAATGTAAAATAACAAGACTATTATCCGGGAAAATGCATATATATCACCCGTCTTGTGTGGTCAGTCGCGATTTTCATCCAGTCTATCGCACTTATGCTTATATATGTGCGGTCGTTTATTTCCTTTGTCGTTGTTGGTAGGGTGCGGAGTTGTCTTGCTTCGAATATTTCCTGGTCTATAAAAACCTGCCCTTCGTAGTAGTAGCCATGTAGTGTCGCGCGCATCCACTGGGGGTTGTCGGTGCTGCCCCCTGCTGTTAGCCTGGTTATAAAATGGTCGTCGGTTACTATGCTTGCGTATGCTGCCATTAGGTCTGCCTGGCGTGTTAGGCTAAAATCGTCGCCTTTATAGGTTGATATTCCGTTATTTGCATAGACAATCATGCGTACCCGCGGGAAGGAGTCTCTTATTGCCTCAAAGACACGGGTTATCTCGGCGGCGGCCTGGGGGATGCGGTATACATAGTCTCTACGGGAAAAATGCCCTATTCCTAAGGGCAGCGCAATTATTGGCTTATATTGTTGGAAGCTTTGATGGAATGGCTTAAGCTGGGCTAGGATATCGGCTTCAAAGCCTTCGGCGGTTTGGGGGGCAAGTAAAGCTAGGCTTACCCAGTCTACTACGTCATGGCCTGGATAGAATGGGCTTTCCGCGTTTGCTGTGTTGTTATAGCCATGCCATACAAAGGCGGCCATTGGCGCGTGAGAGCGAAAGATTATCCGGCTGTATCTAAAAAGCAGTACATAGTCTTCTGGGTAAATTTCATGGCCTGGTGCAAGTGGGTTGAAGACGATAAAGGCCGGTAAGTTGTACCGGCCAAGTTCGTAGGCAAAGGACGCAATCTCTGCCAGTGGGAAGTCGTTATCTAGATCGTCTGGCATATGCAGTATTATCAGGGGTGCGACTTGGGCAGAAAGTGCCTGTAGTATCCAAGTTGTTGGGAACTCGTCGCCGATTTGCATTTCCATTGCAAAGACTGCGTGCTTTTGGTCTGTTTTTTCTTCGAACGCGGGCTTTGTTAGGCCTTGCCATAGCCATGCGCCAAGATATGTGCCAACTGATGGTTCGTAGATTGCACGCTGGATGTCAAGGACAGCATAAAGCACGGCAAAGGGTACGGGGCCTGGGGCTTCGGCTACGGCCTCTACTACCGCTTCGTCCTGGGCTTCGATTAGCGCGGCTGGGGGCTGGGGGGTGGATGTTGGTATTGGTGACGGCCAGGGGAGTTCTATGCCGCAGGCTGTGAATAGTAGGAGGAATGATATTGAAAGTAGTAGGGAGTAGAGGGGACGGAGGGGTATTTTGAATATGTTTACTAATATATTTTTCATAGGCTTATCCAATCTTTTTAGTTGGATTTTCGCCTATTTGGTTGAGTATTAAACCTTTGGCTTGTTGTGGGATTCATTGCGGGTGTTTGTTTGGGAGCGGCTTTATCAGAATCATCCACGGTGCCGGATGTGTTACTTTTGCGGTTGTGACGGAAATGACACTCTTGCGTTACTTTCTCGGTTGGTACCAAATCATCCACCTTGGTAAAACTCTCAGCTACCGCAGATACCTCTCAACCATTGCAAGTGCGGCCTCAAGGGCGTCGCCGCTTGTCCATATATCCGGTGCTAGGCCTATACCTTCCGGTAGGTGGCCATCCGGCGTGATAAAGACACCGCTTGCTATGCCTCCCATTGCTATGCCGCTGTATGGCAGGAAAAAACTGCCTGGGTGTGTGGTTGTTTTGAATACTCCGGCGGTATGTTGGCCGATTATTAGGCTATTTTCTACATTAAGCACCTGGTCGGCAAATCGTTCCGGTGCAGAGCCGGTGAACCTGTCGGTAAGAAGGATTATCATTTGATTGCTTTGTACGATTCTTCTTGGGGAGGAAAATGTTATGCTGTGGCGTTCGTCTAGACTTGTGGGGTATCTATAAGTTTCATGGGCATTTATGGCGTGCTGCTCTAGTTCGTACATTTCTTCTTGGGTTATATAGGGATTTATGTCTTCATTATCGCAGGCGGCACATGGGACTTCGGAGTATGTCATGATGGCAAAGAAGTTTGTCGGCACAATCTCGCCCAGCAAACGGTGCAACCACATAGAGCCAAGTATCCCATCCCCTCCTGGGTTGGAGCGGACATCTACAATAATAACCGGCTCATCTTGCAATTGGTCCGCAAAGTATAAAAACTGCCTTGCATATGATGGACAGTGGTATGATGATATTTGACCTGGGGAAAGCGGGGGCATGTGCGGGCTACCCATTGCCCTTATTGTGATTACCGGTATGCCGTTTTCGCGGGTTAGGCTTGGTGCTTGCATTCGTCTTGGGTTTTGGGAAGCGGCTTCAAAGGGAAGAAGGGATTCGTCGCCACTAGTGTATATAATTGTCCCGTTAACACGTGCCGGGGCATCTTGCAGTTTAATTACCGGTGCGTAATAAAATTGCCCGTCGTTGGTTAAAGACAGGCGGAAAACTTCTTCCGGTTGGAAGGTTTGTTCATATAGTTGTATTTCTGTTACATATTGGCCTGTGTCTGGGTTAAAAAAGCCGTTTTCGCTTCTTGCAAAATGTATCCTGTCGCGCTGGATTACTTGGAAAAAGCCGTACATATTGCCAAAATCCGGGCCGGCAATCCATAGATGCGCGTCGTTTAGTATCGGATCTAAGGCCCTAATAAGTGCCATCTCAAATAGGCCTATAGCCCACATATCCCTGGTTGAGAACATTTCGATAAGTTCTTCAAGCACAGGAATAAAGACGTCATCACCGCCGAAGTATAGGTAGGCTGCATAGACCTGTTGCAGTATTTCGAATAAAACCATTGTGTCGTATATTGCTTCTTCGTAGGTGATAAATGCGTGGAATGACGGCCTTATTGCTAGGGATGTCATGTCTATTGTCTGGGCTTGGCGGCCTTCGAATAAGTGGTAGATATTTTCGGCTGCGGGCTTTACTATGCCCTCACGGCGGGTTGCCGCCGCGGTTTGGGCGTTGTCTAGGTTTAGGGGTATTGTATTGTCTTGGCTACAGGCGGTTAGGATTAGTAGGAAAAGTAATACCGCGCCTGCTTGCAGACATGACCTTGTTTGTTTATGCATCATCCGCCCCCTCCGGCAACTGCAACTTAATCTCAAGCCTCTTAATAAAAAACTGATATAAATACCCAATACCAATCAAAAGCGCGCCCATCACCAAAAACGACAATATCCGCTGCATCTGCGACAAACCGGTAAGGTCTAGCAAAAACACCTTCGCCACCGTCAAAAGCGCAAGGGCAAGGCCATTTCTACGCAGTTGTGTATGTCGGCGGGCAAAGCCATAGATAACCCAGCCCAAGGCCGATAACACAAAGAAAACACTTAGCCAGATATTAGTAAAGGCAACGCCGTAATGCAAAATTACATTTTGTGTAATAACAACCAATGCATACACAGAAACAACTACCTGCACATACACCGGCTGCAACACCTCGCGGGCAACCAATTGCTTAAGCAAGTCATAAAGGCTGAAAACCGAAAGCCCCGTAACCGCAACTATTATCACCGTAGCACTAACAGATACCCCAGGGCTTGCGCTGCCAATACCCATTGGCACAACCCTTTGCGCAAAATTTTGTACAAACACCCCAACAATGCCCGCGGCATACATAAGCACAACCAGTACCCTAGTACCGCCATCAACCAGCGGCTTTACCCGCGTAATGCCAAAGGCCAACGCCCAAGTTGCCACCGCCTGGATCATAACCAGCAAATAGAATGCGCTTATAGGATACACCCAGTAAAGCCGACCGCTTAGCTGGCTGACCATATACAACATATAGACCCACACATTGGCAATTGTCAGAGCTTTGTACAGCTTATACAAGCCTCCGTTATACGCCCCAGCACTTAAAGATAACTTTGCGTCAACAAAAAATGTCTTCTTACAGATAAATGCAGCAAGAATAGCAACACTTGCCACCGTCACAGAAGTATATTGCAGCATAAAATAAGGGTTTAGCACTGCGTCAAGCAGCATAACAAAGTCCACCATCACAAACACCGAGACACACAGGCCAAAGATAACAAGTCCAGAGACCCGTACCCGTATATTTTGCTTAAAAATGCCATATAAACTCATTACAAGGCCTTGTAGAAGCCAGCCAAGACTAAGCCACATAACATCCAGTTGCAGCGGGATTATAAGCACAAAAAAAACGAGACCTGTAAGTGCGGAAAGGTCTCGCATTGTATTTGCGTCTTCGAATTTTTTCCAAAAAATAAGTGCAAGCACAAAGTATGCAATAGCATAAGCCAACGCTAAAAGCCCCATAAAATCGCCCCAGCCAAAGTATGCAAAGGCCGCGTACATGGTCGCGCAGCTTGCGACGGTATTGATGGCAATAAGCACAACATCTTCCGGCTTAAACTTCGCCCTAGATACAAAGGTGCCAATAATCGGGATTGCCGTGTAATTGGCAAAGGCAAAAAAGATAAAGCACGCAATCACGATGTTTGATACCTCGGGTGCCCCCGCACCAAGGGCAACAATACCCGCAACTGCAATTATATTAAAACCAAGGCCAATAAAGGCCGAAACCGTCCATTTCATTTTAAACGAAACCAGCAGCACCAACAGGTTCAAGATAAAAAAGTGAACCATAAGGCCATATGCAAGCACCGGATCCATAACAATCGCAAAAAAGGGCAAGTGCCCGCCAACAAATGCAAGAACCAACAAAAGCTGCGACCGATACCTGGTAGAAAGCACAAAGGCCACCGCAGTGATGGCAACACAAATCACAAGTGCCGTAATCATCCCAAAGATAGCAAGGGCGAAATAGCTAAAAGCCAGCGCAACATACAAGATAGCAACACCGCCGGATGTCACCACCAAGGAAATCACGCTGGCTTTACGCCTATTAAATACCTCTCCGGCAACAAGCATCCCGCTGCCAAAGACAAATATCCCGATTGCGCGCTGGGCGTCTGTAAGCTGCCGCACGGTAAACTGTCCGATAAAAATTGCCGCGATTATTATTAGTATAATCCCGACGATACTCATCAAATTTAGGCCTATAAACCGCTCAAAGCTGTGTTTTTTTGCAAGGGCGACAATCTGGTCGTTTCTTAGAGGGTCGGTGTGCAGCTGGTTATATGCATCGCTGTCGTCAACCGTTAGCATGGCATGGCTTGCCAGTTTCTCGCGGGCTTCTTGTATTAGACCTGCGGACTCTTGCTGAAAGTCGTATATTTTGCGGAACAACTCGTGGCTTGTGTCAGTGTTGGCTTGATGTAAGTTGCCAATTATATTGTCTGTGCGCTTCATTATTGCCTGTTCCAGCGCGGATAATTTATCGCTTTCCGCGGCGGAGGTGCTGCCGAAGTAGATTTGCAGCCGCTCTTTTGATTTGTTTATTAGCTGTGTACGCTCTTTTAGGGCACTGGAGTATAAGGCTTGGGATAGGCCGCTATTTTGTTCTTTTAGTAAGTCTACCTGGTGCCTTAATTCTATATTGCTTGCGGTTAACTTTGCTGTTTGGTCGTGGAGGGTTTTGTTTTCTATATATAAATCGGCGGACTCGTGTGCCGACACTTGGGCTTCCAGGTCGGCTAAGAGAGTTTGTTGGCGGTAAATAATATCTCTTAGGTTCATGCTAATCTCCATAACTATAGACACTACTCATTATTTCATACCAATTGCAAACCTCTCGAAGCCAATTTTTTCGTAATAAGCAATCATGCTTTCGTCGCAAAAAAACTGAATGTGTAAATTGGATTCTGTGCAATGCGAGGCTAGTTTTTTGATTATCTCTGTCCCTATTCCTTGACGCCTATACATAGGTAGTACACCCACCCCACAAATATAAGCGTTAATAATCCCGTCAGAAACGACTCTGCCTGTGCCTACTAGCCTATTACCAACGTAAGCGTATATGACAAAAAAACTCTGTTTCATTGCTGTTATTAACTGATTAGGTGAAAGCATTAGGAAGTCATTCCAGCCAAGAATTTTATATAGGTCTATCAAATCGTTTTCTGCTTGCAAGCTGTCCGTATAAATCACATTCATTTTACACTCCAAGCGTACCCCCTATTGAGGTTCTAGAAGCTGTGCTCATAGATGACGCTGAACCCTACGAACGTAGTTTCTTACAATGGGTTGTGTCTTAAGGGTTGTGCTTTATGAGTTGTGCTTTAACACAACAACACCCAGCGGAGGTAGTTTAAGTGGTAGGCTATGCTCCCGTCCGTCGCATAGGGCCTCCTCTGATACAAGAACCCCAGGGTTTATAATGCCGCTGCCGCCGTATTTTTCGGCGTCGCTGTTAAGCACTTCGGTGTATTCACCTTTTACCGGCAGGCCAACGCGGTAGTCCATGCATGGCACCGGGGTAAAGTTGCAGATGAAAACCAGATAGTCATATACAGCGGCATCCTGCTGCATCTCCCCTACCCTATAAAACGAAATAATACTACGCTCGTAATCATCGCAGTTTATCCAAGAAAAACCCTCGCCCATGAAGTCATACTCCCACAAGGCCTGCTCTTTTAAATACAAATGGTTCAAATCCCGCACAAAGTCAAGCATCTTACGATGATGCTCGTATTCGTCCAGCAAGAACCAATTAAGTGCTTTGGCTTCGCTCCATTCTTCAAATTGGGCAAACTCGCCCCCCATGAAAAGCAGCTTCTTACCGGGGTGTCCCATCATAAAGCCGTATGCAGCCCGCAAGTTGGCAAGCTTTTGCCATGTGTCACCGGGCATTTTATTTACCATAGAACCCTTACCATGCACTACCTCGTCATGGCTAAGCACAAGGATATAATTTTCGGAATAGTGATACACCATGCCAAAGGTCAAATTATGATGATGATGTTTGCGGTACACGCTGTCCTTGGTCATATAGCTCAGGAAATCGTTCATCCAGCCCATGTTCCACTTAAGGCTAAAGCCAAGCCC
>Ga0123355_10000859_pt1 | contig 41957 bp, 35 predicted proteins | sample TergutEmb28metaG_3_FD_89872 | JGI IMG/M metagenome (GOLD analysis project Ga0123355, IMG submission 89872) | Embiratermes neotenicus P1 segment gut microbial communities from Petit-Saut dam, French Guiana - Emb289 P1 | ecosystem: Host-associated > Arthropoda: Insects > Digestive system > Gut ...
ATCCATCCCTCGGAATGAGGCTTTGATACCGGCTTCGTCGCCATCGAAAAGCACCACGATATTTTTGGTGTAGCGACTGATAAGTTTGATTTGATCAACTGTGAGTGCCGTTCCGGAAGATGCAACTACATTTTCCACACCGGCTTGATGCAGCGAAATTACATCGGTGTAACCTTCCACCAACAAACAGCTGTCTTGCTTAACAATTGCCGACTTCGAAAAATACAATCCGTAAAGAACTTTACTTTTGCTGTAAATATCGCTCTCCGGTGAATTGACGTATTTTGCAACTTTTTTATCGCTGCTCAACGTGCGACCGCCGAAACCAATCGTTCGTCCCGAAAGATTGTGAATCGGGAACATCACACGACCTTTAAATCTGTCGTATAAAGTTCCATCGTCTTTGCGGACGCTCAGCCCGGTTTTAACCAAATAATCTGCGTTGTAGCCTTTGGCAATCGCAGTTTTTGTGAAAACCTCCCATTCATCCAAACAATAACCGAGTTGAAACTTTTCAATAATTGCAGGCGAAAAACCGCGTTCGCGAAAATACGACAATCCAACGGCTCGCCCGCTATCATTGTCCTGTAGAATTTCGGAAAAATATTTTTTAGCAAATTCTGTAACATTGAACAAGCCTTCACGCTCGTTCATCTGTTGAATCATTTCCGGCGTTTGCTCTACTTCTTGAATAGGAATACCGTATTTTTTTGCTAAATATCGCAATGCTTCGACATACGTAAAATGTTCGTGTTTCATCAAAAATGACACGGAATCGCCACCTTCTCCGCAACCGAAACATTTAAAAATGTTTCTCGCCGAATTTACATTGAACGACGGTGTTTTTTCGTTGTGAAACGGACACAAACCAATTTGATTCACACCGCGTCGTTTGAGCGATACGAATTCTCCAACCACCTCGTCAATGCGAGCGGTTTCGACAATGGTTTGGACGGTTTCTTTTGGTATCATTTTTGTTATTACTGAACACAGCGTAGTGAAAATCCATTAAATTTACTGCCCCAATGCTGTGGATTTATAGTGCCGGTCGAAGAAAAGCGTAAGAGAAATCCGCCATCTGCGGAATCGCTCGATTGCGACCAGTAATACGCCCACGTACCTTGACTGAACAATGCACCGCTCGTATTGCAGGCTCCTCCAAAAGTTCCACCCCAAAGGTTGATATAATTGGTATTGACAAAACCCGGATCTGTTCGAAAAGCTCCGGTTCCGCCCATCGCAATATCCAAATCTCTAAAATCCTCTCTTGTAGGAACCCGCCAAGGATAAGGACATAGTTCTTCCTTTAATTCATACACAGCCTGCCAAGAAAATAAAGTGCCTCTTTGATCGGGATTAGAGCGACAATCAACGTTGTAGGTGCCGGCAGACCAACCGCTGAAAGCCATTTTATGCCTACAACTGTCCGTTTGCACAGCATCAGACCAGATTTGAGAAATGCTGTCGTTTGAAATTTCCCAAATCTGACTCGTGGCAAAACTAGCTCTACCAAGGCTTGTAGCCCAGCCTAACACAACTTCTATAACTGTAGTGTCGGTGCGATAACTATCTACTGTTGTAACGACAATATCTGCCGTTCCGGTATCAATCGCTATTACAACGCCATCGGTGACAGTAGCAATTGCCGTATTGTTACTTACCCAAGCCACATTTCGGTTAGTGGCATTTTCGGGTAAAATGGTTACCCTCAAAGTTAAACTATCGCCAATGGTTAATGCGGCTATGGTTTGATTGAGCCTTACGCCCGTAGGCGAAATACTGTTGTCATCGTTGTTTCCGCAAGAAACAAAAACAAGCGAAAACACAACAAGCACAGCGATTAGGTAGGATAGATTCTTTTTCATGGCAGTTGTTTTTTGGTTGTAGGGGCGGGGCATGCCCCGCCCCTGTGATTTTATTTCACAGCAATTGTTTCAATCTCAACAAGCACGCCGAGTGGTAATTTTTGTACGGCATACGCCACACGAGCAGGTGGATTTGTAGAGTAATATTTTGCATAGATTTCATTCATTGCAGCAAAATTATCCATTGTACTCAACAAGCAAGTTGATTTTACAACATTTTCGAATGAATAGCCGGCTTCTTTCAAAATGGCTTCAACATTCTTTAGTACTTGTTCGGTTTGTTCGGAGATTCCGCCTTCGACAACTTGTCCGGTTGCCGGATCAATAGGAAGCTGTCCGGAAATGTACAATGTTCCGTTGGCTTCGATGGCTTGACTGTAAGGGCCAATAGCTTTTGGTGCGTTCTGCGAATTGATGATTTTTTTCATGTGATTATGTTTTTTTGGTTTTAAAAATAGCTGTGAAATTCATGGTGTGTCCGTCTTCTGTCGTACTTCATCACATCGCCGAGCATATTTGAATTAAGCCTGATGCCGAATTCCCAGAAGGTAAGTCCGAATGGAGCCCATGTAAACGTCATTGTCCAACAGCACAAATTTCGCGTAACGTTGAATACAGTTTGAGATATTTGCCGATTGGTGAAATCGTATCCGGAAGAGAATGAAATAAGCCATTTGTTTGTCAAATTGATATGGCCGCTGAACGATAACGTTTGCATGATCATTCGGTCATAATCTCTCCAAACCATAGATTCGCCAACTAATGGACGTCCCCAAATGTCGGTTCGTTGATAGCCTGGGCGGAAGTTGCCTCTATAATTGATGGTGTAACTCACATTCAGCGACCACTGCGGAGCAAAAGAGGCACGTTGCATAAAAATCTCATCACTTCCGTTTTTCCGAATGTCGGGTCTCTCTTCTCGGTCTCTGGAACTCCGAGACCAACTCAATCCTGTACTCATATTTTCGCTTTCTCGCAATAAAAACCTTCTTCTACCTTGACCCGGTTGCTGCCAAATAAACGTGTTGATACGTGTGAACCGAAGATCACCATTCGGTAAAGTATCTATAGCTCTGGCATACATATCAAATCGAGCATTGAAGCTAATAGAGAGGTTCCCGAAAATTCTTGTTGAGCCTGACACGTTGATAGGTGCCCAATTCAAAGAGTCCGCTGCAAGATTGTACGATGTGGAAATTTGCAATCGGTCTATCAATCTAACTGTGCGTTCTCCTCTAACCGTATCATTTCGATCTCTAACTTTCATTTCAAAATTGTTTCCGAGTCCGAAGTTTATACTTCCGCTTAGTCCTCCCGTTGGATGCCCTGCCGGACTTCCCGAAAAGAGATTATACCGTACCTCTCTTCCATCTATGTCTGTAAAATAACGGAATCCGGATCTAATTCCTGCTGCTCCTGTTTCAAAGTCCGGACTAATCGAAAAACCGATACTCGGATCAACTATATGTCGAAACGCTCGAATAGGTCCCCGATTGAATCGAGAAATTCCGAATAGCCTCGTACTCAGAGATGTCGAATAACTGTAGGACGCAGATCTAAAAAAACCGTCTTCAGTTCTTGTTATAACGTTTCGTTGAATGATAGGAACAGTATCTATTCTGATTAGCTCGTCGTTTTCGTCAAACACATTTACGTAATTAAATCCGGTCGTATCCAAACCTCTGTAATTTTTTCTAAAATTCCAATGTTCTGTAAGTTGTATAGAATGGCTCCAATTTGCACGTCCATTGAAAACTCTTACATTCAGATCCATTGGAATATTGTGTCTGACACTATTTACCATATCTTGAAATATCTCCGGCACCCAAAACGCACTGTCGTTTCCACTTACTCGATTTATAGCACTCATCGAATATCCGACTCTAAAATTTTCATACCATCTCCGACCTCCAACTTGAACCCTGCGTTGAAACGGAAAAATCGGTGTCATCGAAAGATTGACGGAAGGAAGAGTTGCGTTTATGTCGCCACTTGTTAAGTTGTACATCAAACTTGCGGTTGCAGCAAGAGTAAAACGACCAAAACGCAATTGATAGGCGATATTTGAAGTAGATTGATTGTTAAAACGATCGATGATATTCGGACTGTACGACTGAGAGGCACGATTAAAAAAGTTTACACTTGCAGAAAAAGAACTGTTCTGATTAGCTTGCTGAGCTTGTACATGACTCCAATTCAATCCAAAACTTCGTTCTTGTCCAAAAGCATGTGCACCTTCTGTTACACCTCTTTCTCCACTCGGCACCATTCCAAAATTAATGTTGAAACTGCCTCTAAACCTGTAGCGAACAGCATATTGCCAGGTATTTCGGAGTGCCCATTGACCCCGCGAGTAAATATCTCCTTCTATCCTCCAGTCCATAAAGTCGTTGATTGCCCAATAAAATCCGCCACCTCGAAGGAAAAAGCTCGAATTTTGACCGTGAGTTTCGCCATAGGTCGGAACAAGTATTCCCGATGTATATCGACTTGTATTTGGAAATAATCCGAATGGCAGGGCAAGCGGAGTCGGCACATCATTCAAAAACAACATAGCTCCGCCCGTAACTACTTTGTCATTGGGTATAATTCTGGCGCGACGTGCAACAATAAACCAGTGTGGGTGTTCCAGGGGGCAAGTCGTGAAACGTGCTCGCTGCACAAAAGCAGTATTGTCCGGAAATTTTTTTACCCTATCGCCGTGAATGAACATTTCATCTTCTTGAGTGATGATACTTCGGATCCGGGCTTTTCTTGTCGCAAGATTGTAGGTCAATTCTCGTGCTTCAAAGGTTTGTCGTGAATCTCTGAAAAAAGGACGACCAACTTCCTGTCCGAGCGAATCCAGTTTTGGAAAAGCACTCAACTCATCTCTATCAAAATGCACATTTATTCTTGCTGCTGTCAACTCAATATCTTGATAATTGACTTGAGCTTCTTCAAAAAGATGAACCGTATTTGTTCGTAAATCAAAAAAAATTGAATCTTGGGCGCGATAGTCAATTCTATTTTCAATCGCAGACTGCGAAAGAGGAATCGAAGGTCGATTTTCCTCCAAATTGATGGTATCATTCGGAAATAGGGGAAGAGTATCATTCTGAATGGAGTCTTGATAGCTGTTCTGCAGTCCAACAACAGTATCTTCGCCAAACACCAAACAGGGTAGGGCAACAGATAATATGAATGGTATTAAAATTTTTCTCAACAATTTCAAAAATTTTCGTATCTTTGCAGGGTTAAAATAAACTACAAAGATAAGCATTTTTTGCGACATGGAAAAGTATAAGTTCAAACTTGTAGGAAAATGGATTGTTTTTGTCTTGTTTTTAGGGCTCTGCAGCGGCCTTTTCGCAAATTCAAGACCTTGGGTAGTTGTGATTGATCCCGGACACGGCGGAAGAGATCCCGGTGCTGTCGGACGAATTTCGAGAGAAGCAGACATCAATCTTGCAATTTCCTTGGGACTTGGAAGAAAAATCCAAGAGAATTTGAGCGATGTAAACGTACACTTTACACGAACGGAAGATGTATGTGTGCCTCTTTGGCAGCGTCCGCAAATGGCAAATAGGCTCAATGCCGATTTGTTTATTTCCATTCATGTCAATTCCAGCAATCACAGAAGAGGTACGCCTTATCCGAGAGGATTTGAAACCTACGTGATGGGATTGCACAGAACTGCCGAAAATCTCGCCGTTGCTCAAAGAGAAAACGCGTCAATTTTCTTGGAAGAAAACTATGCCTATTTTTACCAAGGGTTTAACCCGAATTCGCCGGAAGCCTATATCATTTTTTCATTGTTTCAGAGTGCTTATTTGGAGCAAAGTTTAGATTTTGCAGCACGTTTGCAAAGGCACTATGCTAAGCATATTCCATCGGTGTGTAGAGGTGTGAAACAAGCGGGATTTCTAGTGCTGCACGGTACAACCATGCCTGCTGTCTTGACCGAAATCGGATTTATCAACAATCCCGAAGAAGAAAGATTTATGAATTCTTCGGAAGGACAAGAAAAAATCATAAGGGCGCTGTTCGACGCGTTCAAGGAGTATAAACAAGCAGTGAACAGACTTAGTGATCGTCGTGAGATTGCAGCGGCACAACCCGATACGGCAAGACCGGCAATTGCGGCAACCGAGCGAGTTTTTCCGGCTCTTCAAACGCCGACACCAAATCCGCCGCCTGCAAACGCTGCTTCGACAGGTAATCCGGCACAAAATCCGACTCCGAGAATAGTTTACAAAGTTCAGTTTGCTTCATCATCGGTAGAAATACCTTTAACCGATCCAAGATTTAGAGGTTTCGAAAACCCGGGTATATACTATCATCAAGGTGCTTTCAGACTTACGGCAGGTGCTGCAGGTTCGACGGAAGAAATCACACCAACGTTGCGAGAGATACAAAATCGAGGCTATCGCGATGCGTTTATTGTGGTGTTCAAGGATGGTGAACGTATCACAACAGCAGAAGCTTTGCGGATCTTACAGAGTCAAAAATAAATTTATTAAAATCTCGATTTTTTTCGTATCTTTGCAAGAAAAATCCGTATTCTAACTTTGAATTATGAAAAAAATCTGTTTTCTTGCCCTATTCATACTTTTTTCCTCAGTATTTTTGGCGGCACAAACAATAACTCCTCCGGTACCGGTTCAAATTTCCGAACACATTGAAAATATTGATGGTAGGTACTTTATTCTGCACAGAGTAGAACAAGGACAAACGCTGTTTTCAATTTCACGTGCCTATGAGATATCGGTTGAACAAATCCGACGAACGTCCGACATGCTCGAAATCCAAATCGACGAAATTTTACTAATACCGACAAATCCTCCACAAAGAGCACAAAGACAGGCTGAAGTTCAGCCGGAAATAGTCTTGATTGAAACAATAGCTGCAAGAGATGTTGATGGTGGTCGTAGGAGCATATTACATACATCCAATGAAGAAAATTACGAGGAAGCTGAAGTGTATGATACCATCCGAAGAATTTTCGACAATCCCCCAAGATCCGTTTTGAATGTAGCGCTGATGCTTCCGCTTTATTTGAACGAAGCTGCACAAATTCGAATCACGCCAAACACAAGCCGAGGTGCGATAAGACCGTTTTCGTTTATTTCGTTTTATCAGGGTGCGATGCTGGCGGCACAGAAATTTTATCACGAAGATGTAGAAATCAACGTTCATGTTTTCGATGTTACTGAAGACACAAATACCGCGGTTCGTTTGATCAACGGAAGAAGGCTGCATAATATGGACATCCTTATAGGTCCGTTTTTTGCACGCTCGTTCAGTGTGGTAAGCAACTTTGCCAAACAACAAGAAATTTTTATCGTCAATCCCTTGTCCTCTCGATCCGAAATTTTGGACAATAATCCTTTTGCCATAAAAATCAACACATCCGAAACAAATCAATTGCAAGCCTTGTTGAACTACGCTGCTCAAAGAAGTGCAGGAGATCGAATTTTCGTTTTATCGAACGATAGTGTGCCGAATGATCGAGAATTGGCAAGGCAGACCAGATTGTTTTTTGAAGGGATTGAATATCGTTTCAACAACATTTTTTTCCTTGACATTTCGCAAGAAGGATTTCCACGCATTCAACGCGATTTGGCCACTCAAACCGGAAATTCTTTCATTTTTATATCCAACGATGATGCCCTTGTTACAGCTGTTTTAACGCGGACGCCCAGACGAGATCATATTCCGAATACATTGTACAGTTTGCGGCACTCGCCTCGATTTGATGTTACGGATCCTTTTTATCTCAATAATTTACAAGTGCATTACATTGAGCCGTTTTTCGTTGATCATGACGACGAGCGTGTGATGGATTTCGACCGTTTATTTTTTCAAACGTTTGAGGGTTTGCCGGATGAACGGGCTTATAGAGGTTTTGATGTCATGTCGTTTGTGCTCGAACTTTTAAGAATCGGCAATACAAATTACGGCAATTATTTGGAATCAACCCTTCACAAAGGCCTTCACAACTACATTCAGTTGAAGCGCACAAATCCTCTGAACGGCTTGGAAAATCAGCAAACAAATATTTTGAGAATAAAAAATTCCAGATTGCAAAAAGCGAACATTTAATATGGCGAAACGAAGAAAAAAATCGGAACAAGCTGACGACACATCTGCGGAAAATCTCTCTCTGAAAACATTGAGAAGCGAAAGATTCCGTTTTATATGCGGCGTGTGTTTCTTGGGGTTTGCGATGTTTGCGTTGTTTGCGTTTGTTTCCTATTTGTTTTCATGGTGGATTGATTTCGACATGATTGCTCATATTTCAACCTATGATTTATTCGCAGATTCTTCAGCGGATATCCGCAATATCGCGGGAAGAATGGGAGCTCGCCTTGCACATGTTTTTATTCGAAACGGATTTGGTATCGCTTCGTTTGCATTTGTATGGGTTGCATTCGTTATCGGATTGAAATTGCTGAACATCTCATTGTTCAAGCTAAAAAAAACAATTCTGCACTCGACATTTTTCATGGTTTGGGGTTCTGTTGTGTTTGGATTTATCACGCTTGGACTTGGAAAATGGAGCATTTTGGGTGGAATTTTCGGATTTGAAGTAGCATATTATTTGAGGTCTGCAATTGGTGTTCCCGGATTGATTTTTTTGTTGGGAACCGTATTGGCAATTTTCTTGTATGTGGCTTATGGTGTGAAATTCAGGATATACCCAATCATCACAAGTTGGCTGGAACGATTCAAAAAAGAGGTGAAAGAAGATGTGAAAGAATTGCTGACTGAAGAGGAAATTCCAAGTCTACCGCCTGACGACGAAGACACGTTTAGTTTGCTTAACGAAATTGAAAAACAAGAATTGACAAACGATGATGAAGTGCCTTTTATTATTGAAAATCCAAACGAATCTGAAAATGAAGTTGGAGATAAAAATGAAGTAGAGGAGGAAGAGGAAAGCGAGGAGGTATTGGAAAAATATGGCATAGAAACTCCTTATGATCCGTATTTAGATTTGCCGAATTACAAATTTCCAACGTTGGATTTGCTCGAAGATTACGGCATGAAAAATGTTGACAATTCGAAACAAACTGACGAGTTGATGGCAAACAAAAAACTCATCGAAAATACGTTGAAAAGTTTCGGTGTAGAGATTGCGCAAATCAAAGCCACGATCGGTCCGACGGTTACGCTTTACGAAATTATTCCGGCTTCCGGTGTTCGTATATCCAAAATTCAAAATTTAGAAAACGACATTGCTTTAAGCCTTGCCGCACTAGGTATACGCATTATCGCACCTATTCCCGGAAAGGGAACAATCGGTATCGAAGTGCCGAACATCAACAAGCAGGTTGTGCCGATGAAAATGATGTTGGATTCGTCGAATTTCAAAGATACAAAATTTGACTTGCCAATCGCTTTAGGCAAAACTATTCAAAACGAATGTTACGTTGCCGACCTGTCGAAAATGCCGCATTTGCTAATTGCCGGTGCCACAGGACAAGGAAAATCTGTAGGATTGAATGCGATTATTGCTTCTTTGTTGTACAAAAAACATCCTGCCGATTTGAAATTTGTGATGGTGGATCCAAAAAAGGTTGAGCTAACACTTTACAATAAAATTGAGCGACATTATTTGGCAAAATTAGCGGATGTCGAAGATGCAATCATTACCGACACGAAAAAAGTGGTGAACACTTTAAATTCGTTATGCGTAGAAATGGATGCACGTTACAATCTTCTGAAAGACGCACAAGTCAAGGGAATTAAGGAATACAACGCAAAATTTATTTCACGCCGATTAAATCCAAGCGATGGACATCGCTATTTGCCGTACATCGTTTTGGTCGTTGACGAATTTGCAGATTTAATCATGACAGCAGGCAAAGAAGTTGAGTTGCCGATTGCTCGTTTGGCACAATTGGCAAGGGCTATCGGCATTCATTTGATTATTGCAACGCAGCGGCCTTCTGTGAATATCATTACAGGAACGATTAAAGCAAACTTCCCTGCAAGAATTGCATTCCGTGTGACTTCAAAAATCGACTCTCGAACGATTTTAGATAGTGGTGGAGCCGATCAATTGATTGGAAAAGGCGATATGTTGCTATCCACCGGAAACGAACTGATTCGCTTGCAATGTGCATTAATTGACACGCCGGAAATTGAAAAAGTCGCAGATTTTATCGGCGAACAACGCGGCTATCCGGAAGCTTACGAATTGCCCGAATGTGTTGATGAATCAAACAATTCAGGAGGCGGAGCATATTCTGTTGACGAACGGGATTCAATGTTTGACGATGCCGCACGACTGATGGTGTCGTCTCAAAGTGGCTCCACATCGCTTATTCAGCGGAAATTAAAATTAGGTTACGCACGCTCCGGACGACTGATGGATCAACTTGAAGATGCCGGAATTGTGGGTCCTTCACAAGGAAGTAAACCGAGAGAAGTTTATATCAAAGACTTGCAGACGCTGGAAGATATGTTGGCGAATACAAATTAACAACTAACACCATGAAAAAATATCTCTCACTCTCAATCCTTATAGTCTTTACCGTTAGCGCTTTTTCTCAAACCCGTTTAGAGCGTAGAGAACAAAGAACAGGCGGTGTTGTTCGTACCGAAAGAGGAATTGACGATCCTGCAGCACATGCTATTTTGAATAGTGTTCGCAGAAATTTGCAATCCTTCCGAAGTCTGAAATTCGATTTCACATTGATTACGGAAAACCAAATGGAGCGAACAAGAAATACGATTGGAAACGGAACAATTCTAATGCGTGGTGACAGCTATAATCTGAATTTCCTGGAAATGACTACAATTTCAGACGGAAGAACCATCTGGAATTTCAATGCCGAAACCAATGAAGTTTATATCAGTCAATCCAATCCGAATGATTTGGAAACCATGAATCCGCTTGTCATGATTAATACTTACGAGGATCATTTTCGATCAATACTCATTCGCGAAGAACTTGAAAACAATGTTTTAGTTGCCGTTATTGATTTGCGGCCTTTTGAAGCTCGGAATTTTCACCGAGTGCGGGTGATTGCGAATTTAGAAAACAACACCCTCGTTCGCACCGAAATCCACGATAGGGACGGTACAAATCTAATTTTTCGCATGGATAGAATGCAAACCAATGTACCCGCGCCAAACAGCGAATTTAGGTTTGACGTATCGCGCCACCCGGGAGTTGAGATAGTGGATCTGCGATAGCAACTCATAAAATCGAACAAAAATGTATACTTTAGAACAACAAAAAAATTTAGAATTAAGAGTCGCGGACCTGAGGAGGTTTCTTTGACATCGATAAAAAATTTGAGGCTATAGCTGAAGAAGAAAAACAGTCGCTTTCGCCCGATTTTTGGAACGATTCCAAAAAAGCCGAAGCACATTTAAAGCGCATTCAAGAGAAAAAAATCTGGACGGACGAGTTCCAAAATGTTCAACAGAATTTGGAAGACCTGCAGGTTTTGTCAGAATTTTTAGATGATGGTGAAACAATTGATGAAGTCAATAAACAATTTTCCATTACCGAAAATTTGATCGAAAAACTCGAGTTCAAAAACATGCTTTCTGCTGAGGAAGACCGCATGGGGGCTATCGTTACGATAAATTCCGGAGCGGGAGGAACAGAAAGTCAAGACTGGGCGGAAATGTTGATGCGTATGTACATTCGCTACGGCGAACGCAACAATTATAAAGTAACCACACTTGATTTGCAAGACGGCGATACCGCCGGAATCAAGCAGGCTACTTTGGAATTTGACGGCAATTTTGCTTATGGGCACCTAAAAAGCGAAAGCGGTGTACATCGTTTGGTGCGTTTGTCGCCGTTTGATTCGGCAAATAAGCGCCACACATCGTTTGCTTCGGTTTACGCCTATCCAATTGTTGACGAAAACATTGAAATCGAAATCAATCCTGCCGATATTTCGTGGGATACATTCCGCAGCAGCGGTCCCGGCGGACAAAACGTGAACAAAGTTGAAACTGCCGTCCGCCTGAAACACGCACCATCGGGGATAACCATTGAATGCCAAGTCACGCGTTCGCAACAGCAGAATCGTGAAAAAGCCTTACAAATGCTCAAATCTCAGCTTTATGAAATGGAACTTCGGAAAAAACGAGAAAAACTCGCCGAAATCGAAGATTCGAAAAAGAAAATTGAGTGGGGCTCGCAAATCCGTTCGTATGTGATGCATCCTTACAAAATGGTCAAGGACTTACGCACCGGAATGGAAACTTCCAACGTTCAGGCGGTCATGGACGGTGAATTGGACGACTTTATCAAGACGTATCTCATGCAATTTTAGTAAATTAACGAAAAATGTTAATAATTTTAGCCGAAAAATTAGGTCTATTTCAAAAAGTTTGCGTATCTTTGCACCGATATTAACCAATTAAAACATTTAACATGTCAGAAATTGCAAACAAAGTAACAGCTATTATCACGGACAAACTTGGTGTTGATGAGAAAGAAGTTGTAGCAACAGCAAGTTTTACCAACGATCTGGGTGCCGATTCGCTCGACACAGTTGAATTAATCATGGAACTTGAAAAGGAATTCAATCTCTCTATTCCGGACGCTGAAGCCGAAAAAATCTCTACTGTTGGAGACGCGATCGCTTACATTGAGGCAAACGCGAAATAATTTTTTCTTCGCCAATGAATAGAAGAGTAGTTATTACAGGACTCGGATCCCTAACGCCTATTGGCAACTCTGTTCCGGAATACTGGAACAACCTGCTTGCAGGCGTTAGTGGAGCGGCTCCTATCACGAGATTTGACGCCTCAAAATTCAAGACACAATTTGCTTGTGAAGTTAAAAACTTCGATGTCACGCAGATTATGGATAGAAAAGAGGCTCGCAGACACGACTTGTACACACAATTTGCTTTTGCAGCTTCCGATGAAGCTATTGCAGACTCGGGCATCAAGTCGGATAAATTAAATCCGGATCGCATAGGTGTGATTTGGGCTTCGGGAATAGGTGGTTTGATTACCTTTTACGAAGAGGTTCGAGATTTCACCAAGGGTGATGGAACGCCTCGTTTCAATCCGTTTTTCATTCCAAAAATGATTGCGGATATTGCAGCAGGACACATTTCCATTAAGCATGGTTTTAGAGGTCCAAACTTCGCTACGGTTTCAGCTTGTGCTTCTTCTGCAAGTGCTATTGCGGACGCTTTCACTTATATCAAAGTGGGAAAAGCAGACGCATTTATTTGCGGAGGCTCGGAAGCTGCCGTTAATGAAGCCGGTATCGGCGGATTTAATGCGATGCATGCTCTTTCAACTCGAAATGATAGTCCGGAAACGGCTTCTCGTCCATTCGATTTAGATCGCGATGGGTTTGTTTTGGGAGAAGGAGCGGCCGGTTTGGTTCTCGAAGAACTTGAACATGCCAAAGCACGTGGTGCAAAAATCTATGCGGAAATCGTAGGCTGTGGCATGACAGGCGATGCCTATCACATGACCGCCCCGCACCCCGAAGGCTTAGGAGCAGGAAATGCTATGAAAATGGCTATGGAGGAAGGAAACATCCAACCTCACGAAGTTGACCATTTGAATACACACGGAACTTCTACTCCCGTAGGAGATCCCGCAGAAATTTCTGCAATCATCAATGTCTTTGGAGAAAGTGCTTTCAAAATGAATATCAATTCTACAAAATCCATGCACGGACACCTCTTGGGTGCCGCGGGAGCTGTAGAGTCGATTGCAACCATTTTGGCAGTAAAAAACGATATCGTACCACCGACCATCAACCATTTTACAGATGATCCGGCATTCGATAAGCGTTTGAATCTTACGTTCGGACAACCTCAAAAACGCGAAGTTAGCATAGCGCTCAGCAACACATTCGGCTTCGATGGGCACAACGTTTCGTTGGCTTTTAAGAAGTACGTTGAATAAACTTATCGTTGTTGTCACGAGTAAACAAAGCCGTCATCCCGAGCGAAGTCAAGGGATCCTCTTGTTATGTTGAGATTCATCCATATCTATTTTTCTAAGGATAAATCATTGTATCTATCTATCAAAAACATTCTCGGTTTTTACCCCGAGAATGTTTTTTTGTACCGAACTGCCTTTACCCACAGTTCAGTAAATCAGCAAAGTTCCGGCGGACACCTCATCAACAATGAACGCTTGGAATATTTGGGAGATGCCGTTTTTAGTTTGGTCGTTGCCGATTTTCTTTACAAAAAATACCCTTTGGCGGGAGAAGGTTTTTTAACGGAAATGCGTTCAAAAATCGTCAGCCGCCGAACACTGAACCATATCGCCCACAAAATGGGATTGTCCGAATTGGTTTGGCGGCGAAAAGGCGTTGTAAATTCGTTTAAATCTATCGACGGTGATACTCTCGAAGCCTTAGTCGGGGCAATTTATATTGACAAAGGTTACGAATTTGCCAAACGCATCATCATCAAACGCATTCTTCAAGAATATCTCGACATTCACGATGTGGAAAATCGCGAATGGAACTACAAAAGCAAGTTGCTCAACGCAATGGCAAAACGTCGAAAAACCGTTAGTTTCAACGTTGTCAAAACCACTGGAACAGGGGCAAGAAAACTCTATCATATCGAAGTCGTCATCGACAAAACCGTAGTCGGAAAAGGTCAGGATTTTTCAATCAAAGCTGCCGAACAAATTGCCGCCGAACGGGCGTATGAACAATTGAATCTTGGCAGCGATGATTAAACAAATTCAATATTTGTTTTCCCTGTATTTTTCTCGCAATATCGGCATCTCAACACAATTTCGTCTTTGTTCACAACCTCAAAATGTGTTGGTACAGCTTCGTGATTGGTGATGCAATTCGGATTTACACATTTCACCAAGCCCCTGATTTCGTCAGAAATTTCGACTTGCTTTTTGACGGTTACTTCGTAGTCTCGGATTTCAATTAACGTTGCCGTTGGCGAAACTAAGGCGATTTTGCTGATTTCTTCGGGCGCAAAAAATTTATTCGACACTTTGATGATGCCTTTTTTTCCGTATTTTTTGCTGTCTAAATTTGCTCCGAAATAGATTTGATCTTTATAGTCGGAAAGATTTAAGATGTACAACACACGTTCCACTTGACCTTGTGTAATGTGGTCGATCACGGTGCCGTTTTTTATGGCAGATACTTGAAGTTCTTTTTTCATGGTTTTTTACTGTAAAATTGTTGCTAATAATGCTTGACGGACATAAACACCGTTCTGTGCTTGCTGAAAATAGTACGCTTGTGGCATATCGTCCACATCTTCCGAAATTTCGTTCACACGTGGAAGTGGATGTAGAACTTTCAAATTGTCTTTGCAGTTTTTCAGTTGATCTTTGGTCAAAATATACGCATTTTTCACGTTCTCGTACTCGATTGGGTCTGCAAAACGTTCGCGTTGTACACGTGTCATGTATAGAATATCCACTTTATTGATAGCCTCCTCAATTGAGAGATATTGATGATATTCGAGGTTTTTGTCTTTGATGTGCTGCTTCACATAACTTGGCAATTTCAGTTCTGCCGGCGAAATCAAGTGAAACGTTGCGTCGAAATCGCACATGGCAATTACCAGCGAATGTACAGTTCGACCATATTTCAAATCGCCCACAAACGCAACGTTGAGTTTGTCTAATTTGCCTTGAGTTTTTCGAATGGAATACATATCCAACAAACATTGTGTTGGATGTTGATTGGCGCCATCGCCGGCATTGATGATAGGCACCGGCGACACTTCGCTCGCCCATCGTGCACTTCCGGCAAGCGGATGTCGCATCACAATGACGTCGGAATAACAGGCTACAGTGAGGATCGTGTCCTTCAAAGATTCACCTTTTTTTGCACTGGAGGTACCTGCATCGGAAAAACCAATGACGCGTGCACCTAATTGGTTTGCCGCTGACTCGAAACTTAGCCGTGTACGTGTGGAAGGCTCAAAAAACAGAGTTGAAACCACTTTGTCGGACAAAATCGGTTGACGAGGTTGTTTTTCAAAACCTTCGGCAAGATCCAAGATTTGTAAAATCTCGGATTTGCTGTAGTCGTTGATGGAGATTAAGCTTTTTCCTTTCATATTTTTTGTTTTTAGGTTGATTTTTGTTCAAAAAAAAGGGCAACTATTGTGTCGCCCTTAAAAAATATAATGTGTAATTTCGTTAACAATGTCTTTCGCTACGTCCTGCTTGCTCTTCAATTCAAAATGTTTTGTTTCCTTGTTTGCAAAAAGCATCGAAACCTTATTTGTTTGGTGTCTAAATCCTGCGCCTTCATCGTTCAAAGAATTCAAAATTAACATGTCCAAATGTTTTGATTTTAGTTTATTTTCTGCGTTTAAAAATTCGTTTTCCGTTTCTAAAGCGAAGCCCACCAAAACTTGTTTTTCCGTTTTTTGTTCGCCCAAATAGCCCAAAATATCAGGATTTTTGGCTAGCTCTATAACCAAACTCTCATCTTTTTTCTTGATTTTTTGTTCGGCAATTTGTTTCGGAGCATAATCTGCCACAGCCGCCGAACATATTGTGATATCTGCAGTTTCAAAATGTTTTTTACAAGTCTCAAACATTTCTTTTGCGGAAACTACATCTATGCGTTTTACTATAGGATTTTTCGATTTTATCGCACTCGGACCACACACCAGAATCACATCTGCGCCTTGATTGGCAAACTCATCGGCAATGCAAACTCCCATCAGTCCGGACGAATGATTCCCGATAAATCGTACAGGATCTATTGCCTCATAAGTGGGGCCTGCTGTAATCAGAATTTTTTTTCCTGAAAAAGTTTGACTAGTTAAAAAAAAACCGGCAATACGTTCGTAAATCACCTCCGGTTCTTCCATTCTACCTTTTCCTTCATCGCCGCAAGCCAGTTCGCCGATTGGCGGTTCAATCATGTGGATACCACGTTCTATCAAGGTTTGTAAATTTTGTTGAACAGCTGGGTTTTCATACATTCTACTATTCATTGTCGGAGCAACAAAAACGGGCTTGTTCAGAGCTAAAAAAATCGTTGATAAAGCATCGTCGGCAATTCCGTTTGCAAATTTTCCGATGATATTTGCTGTAGCCGGAGCAACAACCATAGCATCCGCCCAATCAGCCAGAGAAATATGCTCGGTCGAAAAGTCGTTGATGTCGGAAAAAACATCATTGTAAACATTGTTTTTTGACAATGTTTGCAACGACAATTTGGTAACGAAATGCAGTGCATTCGGCGTTGCAACAGTCTTTACGGATGCTCCGTTTTTCACCAAGAGCCGAATTAGGGAAAGGGTTTTGTAAGCGGCAATTCCTCCGCTAAGTCCTACAATAATATGTTTGCCTGCAAGAGACATTTTTATGCAGTTATGCGTTCTAAAGTCCGCATGATTATTCCAATTCTTTTGACGGATCGCGGAAATAAATTTGGTCATGCAGCAATTCTTGTATTGCCAAAAGCGAAGGTTTAGGAACGCTTTCGTAGAATTTCGCCACTTCGATTTGTTCACGATTTTCAAAAATATCATCCATGCTGTCTGCACGTGGTCCTTGTGAATACTCCGAAATCTTAGATTGAAGTTCGTCTTTCAATTCTGCTGAAATTTGATTAGCGCGCTTCCCCAAAATCACGATAGTTTCATACAGATTTCCGGTGTTTTGGTCAAAATTTTGGATGTTTCGTGTCACACATTCTTGTGCTGCACCTGTTTTTTTGTAATCCATGATTTTATTTTCGATTTTTTTTGATTTATTGCTAGAAACGCGATTAATGGCGCCTGTACCCTGTACTATGCGGGCGGCTGATTTCGTTCTAAAAAATTGTTTGTTCGTGTTTTGTAAGGTTGAAGTCTGCTTAAAAACCGAGATTCAGGAAATGTGCGTTCGAAATGCTGGTGGGCTTCGAGTGTGTTTGTAAAACGCTCAAATTGTCTGGGTCGAATGCTGTGATGCGCATAGTAAAACAAACTTTTCACCATCATATAGTGGGCTTCTTCACGGAATCGAGTTTCGGGAAAATCTCTCATCACATTTCTAAAGGCTATGGACGCTGCAAGGTAAAGCGAACGGCGGTAATAATGGGTGGCAATTGCAAAATCTTTTCTTGCCAATTGCAAACGCAGCATATCGATGTGCTCGTTAGCTTCCCGCACACGCGGACTGTGCGAAAAGTAGTTGATAAAGAGCTGAAACTGACGAATGGCGTTGTGTGCACTAGTTTGATCCAATTTGTAGTACGGTACATCCATCATCATGCTGTAAGCCGCCATAAAAAAAGCTTCTTCGGCTCTTTCGCTGGTCGGAAAGCTGCGTGCATAATTTTGATACACGTGTGCCGCCATGAAATAGTCACGGCTTCTGAAATAAACTTGAGCCATTGTGAACGTCAAATCTCCAAACTCCGCTCTACCACGCATAAACGGCTGGATATCTTCTAAAATCCGCAAAGCACGTCTATCGTTTCCCTCTTCGATCATTCGCAAAGCAAACTCATACCTAGCCATGGTATCGTGAGAGCGCATGATATTTCTATATTCACGATTACACGCCGAGAATAAAACCACTGCTGCAAATAGGGCGCAATATGTCAGTTTACGGAAAAACATCGTGCAAAGATACGATTTTTTTTTGATATGTGCAAATATTTTTCTGAGCAGACAAAGTGCTGTTGATGAATCTTCCTGCTATTTAGCTAGTTATCTTTTTCTGGTGCGCTTTTTAAAATCTCCAAAGTCAAATCCCAAAACCGTTCGACAGAAGCAATTTCCACACGTTCGTCGGGCGAATGGAAATTCCGCATGGTAGGTCCATACGAGACCATATCCATATCGGGATATTTTTCGCTAATTATACCGCATTCCAAGCCCGCATGAATCGCTAAGGCTTGTCCTTCTTGGTTGTACATGCGTTTGTAGATGTCTAAAATTACTTTCAAAATCGGCGAATTTATATCGGGTGTCCAGCCCGGATAACCTGTTCCGTGTTTGGTTTTCGCTCCGATGAGTTGAAATGTTGAAGCAATCTGATTAGCAATTTCGTGTTTTCGAGATTCAACGGAACTGCGTTGCGAAGTTGTAATTAAAATTTCGCCATTTTGCATATTGACTGCTGCCAAATTTGTCGAGGTTTCCACAAAATTTGGAATATCTGCTGCCATGCGGACTACCCCGTGAGAAACAGCTGTCAAAGCCTTTACCAAATTTTCGGCTTCCTTGTCGGGAAGTGCATCAACAAAGCATTCAATCGGTTGCAATTGCACAACAGCATTCGGTTCAGTCGTTGGTAATTCTTTTTTCACCAGCGCGTAAAAATCTTTGACGTAGTTCTCAAAATCGGCAGATTGTTCAGCCGGAACGGCGAATTTCGCTACAGCCTCTCTTGGAATGGCATTGCTTAGGTTTCCGCCTTTGAAATGGTTTAATTTCAGTCCAAAATTTTTGATTCCTTCCAATAGCACGCGATTGCAAAGTTTGATTGCATTCTCTCGACCACGGTTGATATCATCGCCCGAATGTCCGCCGGACAAACCTTTTACGATGATTTCGTAACATTTGTACGTGTTCGGAATCTTTTCGAGCGTGTATGGCATCGTAATTTCCGTGTCTATTCCGCCGGCACAACCGATAAAAAATTGCCCATCGTTATCCGAATCCAAGTTGAGTAAAATCTCGGCTTTCAGCCAGTTTGGCTCTAACCCGAAGGCGCCTGTCAAGCCTGTTTCTTCCTCGATCGTGAACAAACATTCGATGTTTCCGTGTTCGATATCGTTTGAGGTCAAAATCGCGAGTTGTGTCGCCACGCCGATACCGTTGTCGGCACCGAGAGTCGTGCCTTTGGCTTTCATCCAACCGTCAACAATTTCGTATTGAATAGGATCTTTTTCGAAATCAAAAACAACATCGCTGTTTTTTTCGCAAACCATGTCGAGGTGACTTTGCAAAACTACGGTTTTTAGGGCTTCATAACCTTTTGTGGCGGGTTTGCGAACCAGCAAGTTTCCGACTTTATCAACCGAGTAGTCTAAATTGTGCTGTTTTGCAATGTCAATAATGTAGTTTCGCAATTGTGCCTCATTGCCCGAACCGTGCGGGATTTTAAGGATTTCGAGGAAATAATTCCAAAGGATTTCGGGTTTCATATTTTTAGTTTATGAGTTTTCTATTTCTGCATTTTCAAATTCATCAAAGTTTGACGGGAGTAGGTTTTCTGAGATTTTTTTGTTTGATTTTAAACCTAAATTTTTCAATCTGATTGCTCGTCCCATCATGTTTCCTTGTCCTTCAGTCAGTTGTTTTAACGCTTCACCATATTTTTTTTGACTTTTTCCTATACTGTCGCCAATATCCTTAAAAGTTTCAGTAAAGCCAACAATTTTTTCATAAAGGAGTTCGCCTGCTCTTACTATTTCCAGTGCATTTTTGTTTTGCCACTCTCTTCGCCACAGGTCTGAGATCAATTTGAGACATGCAATCAAATTAGTTGGACTAATCAAAAGTATTCGTTTTGAATAGGCGTTTGCCCATAAGTCTTGGTCGCCTTGCAATGCCGTCAAATAGGCCGGTTCAATAGGAACAAACATCATTGTGAAATCTAACGATGTATCAAGATTGTCGTATCGTTTTGCACTTAATTGATTAATGTGCAAGTACATCGATTTTATATGTTCCGCTAAAAGATTTTTTTGTTCGTCAGCGTCTTCCGAAGTGATAAATTTTTCGTATGCAATTAGTGAGACTTTCGAATCAATAATAATTGTTCTATCGTCCGGTAGTTTTACAATTATATCAGGTCTTATATTATTTCCATCTTCGTCTTTAACTGTTGGTTGGACTACATATTGTACATCTTTCGTCAAGCCCGAAAATTCGAGTATCCGTTCCAAAATTACTTCGCCCCAGTATCCTCTTTTCTGCGGATTTCCTCTCAGTGCTGTTGTTAAATTGTTTGCATCTGAACTGATTTTATTGGTATGCTCTATTAGGTTTTTGATTGTTACATCAAGTGTTGTTCTTTCTTTTGATTCGTCTTCAACTTTTTTTCTAAATTCAGCAACGTCTGATTTGAAAGGATTGAGCAATTCTTCGATGTTTTTTTTGTTTGTTTCTGTAAAATTGGATGATTTTTTTTCCAATAAGTCGTTGGCTATTCTCTCAAATTCCAAATGTGCTTTTTTCTGCAGTTCTTCAATTTCTGTTTTTTGAACTTCCATCTTTTTCTCCAAATGTTCGTTATTGACCGTAAGTTCAGTTATTTTTTGTTTTTGATTGTTAATCTCGGTTAGTTGGGTATTTTTATTTTCTCGTTCTTGTGAAAGTTCTTGTGAAAGCTCACTTATTTTCTTTTCACTATTTTTGTGTTGTGTATCTAACATTGCTACGCTACTTTGGAGTTGGCTTATTTCTCTCTCTTTTGAATCTATTTTGTCAGTCAATTCGCTATTTTGTGTGGCAAGCGTACTTGTTCTTTCTTCGTACACCTTCAAAGAACCAATACTATCGTTATATCTTGCCGAAAGGTCTTCAAGTTGTTTTTTGGGAACATTTTTTGATTTATTGAGCAAATAAAAAACGATATAGGAAATAACGATTCCAACTAAAAAAACGACTAGCAACAGTAAATTTTCCATAATTATTTTTGCAAAATTGATTTTTTCACTAACGAATTACCGCACCGAGTTTTTCTGTCATCTGTCGCATCATTTTCTCCATAACACCGGTAATTTGCTTTTCGCTGAGCGTTTTTTCGGCGTCTTGCAAAATAAACGAAATCGCATAAGATTTCTTGCCTTCGGGCAATTTATCGCCTTCGTAAACATCGAATAAATTAACCGACCGAAGATATTTTTTCTCGGTATCGTAAGCGAGTTTTTGGATTTGAGAAAATGTGATTTTTTCGTCAACCAACAATGCCAAATCTCTACGCACTTCCGGAAATTTCGAAATTTCTTGATATAAAATCGGCTTTTTGGGAAGTGCTTTCAAAACGTCCGTCCATGCGATATCTGCAAAATAAACATCTTGCTTGATGTCAAAATATTTCAAAGTTGCCTTTGATAATTTTCCGAATGCCGCAAGAGTCTTTTTGTTTATGCTGTACGATAAACCTTCGCTAAAATATTCCGGAACTTGCTCTTCAACTTTGAAATTGGTTAATCGAAGTCTTGAAAATACGGTATTTACAAGGCTTTTCAGATAATCAAAGTCAACACTTTCCAACGGTTTTTGCCAATTTTCGGCACGCTTGTTTCCGCTGATAAAAATTGCTAAACGTTGAGTTTCCTTGTATTTTTTGGTAACCGAAGCATCAGGTTCTGCGTTCGGATTTTTTTGATAAACCGTCCCGAATTCGTAAAATTTCAAATCCGTTAATTGGTGATTGCAATTGTAAGCAATACTCGAGAGTCCACCAAATAAAAGGCTTTGACGCATCACATCCAATTCGTTGCTCAACGGGTTTTCCAAAATTACATTGAGCGTTGAATCAAAATTTTTAACTTTTTCGGTATGTTCCGCTTTAGTCAAGGAATTGTTCATGATCTCCGCAAATCCGTTGTTAGAGAGGAAGTCTGCAATTTGGTTGTAGACATTTTCTCGGTCGGGTTTGGTTGGATGTTCGAAACTCATCAGAGTTGCACCAACATTCGCAATACGATTAAATCCGTAAATCCGCAAAATTTCTTCAATCACATCTACATCGCGAGTTACATCTGCTTTGTTGGTTGGAATTTCCAACCTCAAGTTTGGATATTCGCCACTAACGCCGATTTCGAGTGACTGTAAAATATTTATCACAGCATCTTTTGGAATCTCACTTCCAATCAAACGATTCATTTTTTCGCAGGAAAAATCGACAACTTTCGGCTCGATTTTGTTTGGATAAATATCTGTAATCTCAGACGAAATTGCTCCGCCTGCAACTTCTTTAATCAGCAATGCCGCACGCTTCAGAGCATCAACCGTAATATTCGGATCGGCACCACGCTCATAACGAAACGAAGCATCGGTTTTCATACCGTGCAACTTTGCCGTTTTGCGAATATTGAGCGGATTGAAGTATGCACTTTCTAAAAAAATCGCAGTAGTTTGTTCCGTTACACCGGATTTTACACCGCCGAAAACACCACCAATGCACATGCCTTCGTCAGCATTGCAAATCATCAATTCGCTTCCGTGTAATTTTCGCTCAACATCGTCCAAAGTTGTGAAAACAGTGTCTTTTGGAAGTTTTTTCACAATCACTTTTTGTCCGGAAATTTTCGAAACATCAAATGCATGCAAAGGCTGTCCGTATTCCATCAACACAAAATTTGTAGCATCTACAACGTTGTTAATCGGCCGTAAACCTACTGCTTTCAAGCGATTTTTCAGCCAGTCCGGAGATTCGTCGACATTAATACCGGAAATCGTCAATCCGGAATATCGGGGACAATTTTCAATATCTTCGACAATTATTTCGATAGGCAAGTCGGTATTATCAATTTTGAAACTATCCAGATTCGGATATTTCAAACGCTCGCTGTTCAAGGTCTTTGCATTAATAGCGGCAACAATATCTCTTGCTACGCCGATATGTGAAGTTGCATCATTTCTGTTTGGCGTGAGCCCGATCGTAAACACAACATCCGATTCGACTTTGAAATGTTCGGATGCAGGAGTTCCTACCGGAGTCGAAGGTTCCAGCACCATGATGCCATCGTAATCATCACCAAGTCCCAATTCAATTTCGGAGCAAATCATGCCTTCGGAAATCTGTCCGCGAATTTTGGATTTTTTGATTTCAAAAGGCTCTTCATCGCCTTTGTAAATCATTGCTCCTACAGTAGCGACCGGAACTTTTTGCCCTGCTGCAACATTGTTTGCACCACAAACAATGTGCAACAATTCCGGTGCTCCGACATTCACGGTGGCAACCTTTAATTTGTCCGCATCAGGATGCTTTTCACATGTGATTACTTCGCCGATGATCACGCCTTTCAAGCCTCCACGAACAGATTCAGCGTGTTCGAAGCTTTCAACTTCAAGTCCGCAATCGGTTAAAATAACCGATAAATCTTCCGGTGTCTGCGTGATGTCTGCGTAGTTTTTTAGCCAGTTGTATGATACCTTCATAAATCAATTTTACCTTTAATATCGTAGCGTTATACCAACGTTCAAAAACGAAAGTCCGTAGCCAATTTCTGCAAATACAGCCATATTTTCTCTGAAATAATAACGTCCACCCACAAAAAAATGGTAGCCGAATTTAAAACCGCTATTATCACGGTGTGTTGGTCCTAGGCTTTCCCACGTGACATCACTCGAAAGCCCATGCGATAGATAATTGAATCCCAAGCCTACTCCAACGTACAAATCAATTCTTTCAGGAAAATCATCGGGATGAAAAATCTCATGAAAATACAATGCTACTCGAGGAACAAAATAAAAGGATGTCCAAAATTCTCTAAACCTTGGAATATCACCACTCGCACTATGATTACGATGTCCGTGATGAAATCCAAACTGTGCGCCGACACTAAGGAAGCCAAAATCTCTAAAAGGAAGAATGCTGCGCTCTACCAACGCATTTGGAGAGGGGAAATTCCAAGTGCCGCCGCCAAATCTGTCGCCTTTGTTCATCCATCCGAAACCTATACCGAAAGAAGCTCTGTTCTCCCCGATTTTAAAGGCAAAGTGTTCGGCATGAGCAGCAACACTAAAAAAACTCAAAAAACAAACGGTTAAAATAAATTTCTTCATGTTTTTTTGCTAAAATTTTACATCTTTTGTGTGAATAATTTTATGCAAAGATACAAAAAAATTTGGTCATATAAAAAATTATTTGTATCTTTGCACAACTTTTGTGGACGGATTTGATTGCTTGCGACCACACAAAAAAACGCTAAAATAAAGATTATGGCTTACTTATTTACCTCAGAATCGGTGTCGGAAGGACACCCTGACAAAGTTGCGGATCAAATTTCCGATGCTTTGTTAGATGAATTTTTACGTCGCGATCCGGAAGCGAAAGTGGCGTGTGAAACGCTTGTAACAACCGGCTTGACCGTTTGTGCAGGCGAAGTGAAAACAAATTGTTACGTTGATGTGCAAACAGTTGCACGCGAAACTATTCGAAAAATCGGCTATACCAAAGCCGAATATCGTTTTGATGCGGACTCTTGCGGTGTGATTTCCGCTATTCATGAGCAATCGCAGGACATTAATCAAGGCGTTGTTCGCAAGAAAGCGGAAGAACAAGGCGCCGGCGATCAAGGTATGATGTTCGGTTATGCGTGCAACGATATGGATAATTATATGCCGATGCCCGTTGAATTATCACACGTTTTTTTACAGGAATTGGCGGCAATTCGTCGTGAAGGGAAACACATGAAATATCTGCGTCCGGATTCTAAATCGCAAGTTACGGTTAAATACGAAAACAACGGAAAGCCGGCAGCCATTGATGCTATTGTGATCTCAACACAGCACGATGATTTTGCCGAAGAGAAAAAAATGCTCGACACCATTAAAAAAGATGTTGAAGCGATTTTAATTCCACGTGTAAAAAAAACATTGCCGAAACGTGTACAAACTTTGTTTGATGCGAAATACAAGTTGTTTGTAAATCCAACCGGAAAGTTTGTAATCGGCGGTCCTCATGGCGATACAGGCTTGACAGGTCGGAAAATTATTGTTGACACTTACGGTGGAAAAGGTGCTCACGGCGGTGGTGCGTTTTCCGGAAAAGATCCTTCGAAAGTTGACCGTTCGGCGGCTTATGCGATGCGCCATATTGCGAAAAACCTTGTCGCAGCAGGCGTTTGCGAAGAAATTTTAGTTCAAGTGGCTTATGCTATCGGCGTAGCACAACCTGTCGGACTATACGTAAACACCTACGGAACATGCAAAGCCAAGAAAAACGGAAAAATTATTTCCGATGGCGAAATTGCAAACACTGTTTCCAAGTTAATTGATCTGCGTCCTTATGCAATTGTAAATCGTTTCGGCTTGAAAAACCCAATTTATTTCCCTACCGCATCCTACGGACATTTCGGAAGAGATCACTACAGAAAAGAAGTGGAAGTTTTTTATTCAGGAAGAGATGTCAAAGTCAAAAAAATCGGCAAAGAAACCAGGTATTTCAAAACTGTTGACTTTTTTGCTTGGGAAAAATTGGATCTGGTAGGCGCCTTCAAAAAAGTGTTCAACGTTTAAAATTCAAATCGGAGGTGTTTCACCGTAAGCCCGTTATACATCAATTGTTTCAACGATTCAATCCCGATGTCTAAATGAAGTTGTGCGAAATTTGTGCTGACGGTTTTATCGCTTGATGTAGTTTTCACACCTTCCGGGCTCATTGGATTATCAGAAACGAGAAGCAAGGCTCCGGTTGGAATTTGATTGGCAAATCCCGCAATAAAAATCGTTGCGGTTTCCATATCAATTCCGATGCATTTGAGTGAGTTCAAATACCCTTTGAATCGCTCATCATGCTCCCAAACACGGCGGTTTGTGGTGTAGATAGTGCCTGTCCAGTAGTCTTTATCATGGTCTCGGATCGTTGTTGACACCGCTTTTTGCAGACTAAATGCAGGCAAAGCAGGCACTTCTTTCGGAAAATAATCTCGAGATGTTCCTTCGCCGCGAATGGCGGCAATCGGAAGAATAAAATCTCCAAGCTGTGTTTTTTTGAAGCCGCCGCATTTCCCCAAAAACAAAACGGCTTTCGGGTTAATGGCACTTAACAAATCCATAATTGTTGCGGCATTCGGACTACCCATGCCGAAATTGATAATGGTGATATTTTCGTGTGTAGCACATTGCATGGCTTTACCCACTCCTTGAACATCTATACCGAATTTTAGAGCGAAGCGGTTGACATACTCATGGAAATTAACCAAAATAATATAGTCTCCAAAGTCTGTCAGTTGCATTCCTGTGTAACGAGGAAGCCAGTTTTCTACGATTTCGTCTTTTGTTTTCATACGGCAATTTCTTGCAAAGATACGAAAAATTTTGAAAACTGCTGTTTTTTTCGTATCTTTGCACACCTTTTTTTGAAACAAGTTCAATGACAAACATTCGAAACATCGCGATTATCGCTCACGTTGACCACGGAAAAACCACGTTGGTTGATAAAATTTTACACCAATGCCAACTGTTTAGAGAAAATCAAGAGGTTGGCGAACTGCTTTTAGACAACAACGATTTGGAACGTGAACGAGGAATTACCATTTTGGCAAAAAACGTCTCGGTTCGTTACAAAAACACAAAAATCAACATCATTGATACGCCCGGACACAGCGATTTTGGCGGTGAGGTGGAGCGCGTTTTGAATATGGCGGACGGCGTATTGTTGGTCGTTGATGCGTTTGAGGGCCCAATGCCGCAAACCCGCTTCGTACTTCAAAAAGCAATCGACATGAACCTTAAACCAATTGTGGTTATCAATAAGGTTGACAAACCGAATTGCGATCCGGAACTTACGCAGGAAGCAGTTTTTGATTTGATGTTTAGTTTGGGTGCAACTGAAGAACAGTTGGATTTTCCAACGGCTTACGGCTCGTCGAAACAAGGCTGGATGAGTGATGACTGGAACAAGCCAACCGATGATATTTCTTACCTTCTGGATTTGATTTTGGATCATATCAAACCGCCACAATCACCCGAAGGCAACACTCAAATGATGATTACTTCGCTGGATTATTCATCGTATATCGGTCGTATTGCAGTGGGTCGTTTGTCGCGTGGAACGCTGACTGCAGGACAAAATGTTACGCTGATCAAGCGCGACGGAAAACAAAGCAAACAAAAAGTAAAAGAACTTTACATTTTCGAAGGATTAGGCAAAGAAAAAGTCAAAACCGACATTCAAGCCGGCGAAATTTGTGCAATTATGGGCTTGGAAAATTTCGACATCGGCGACACAATCGCTGACTTTGAAAATCCTGAACCACTTACGCCCATCGCTGTTGAAGAGCCTACGATGAACATGTTTTTCACGGCAAATAATTCGCCGTTTTTCGGAAAAGAAGGCAAATTTGTAACTTCACGACATATTCACGACAGACTTTACCAAGAACTCGAAAAAAACTTGGCGATGCGTGTAGAAAACTCGCCAAACAACGATGGCTACACGGTTTTCGGACGTGGCATTTTGCATTTATCAATTTTAATCGAAACCATGCGTCGTGAAGGCTATGAATTGCAAGTAGGGCAACCGCAAGTAATCGTGAAAGAAATCAGCGGACAAAAACACGAGCCGGTTGAATATCTGACCATTCATTCGCCTGAAGCATTTTCCGGAAAAGTCATAGAATTGGTAACCATGCGTCGTGGCGAAATTTTGACCATTGAAAATCGCGGAGAACGTACCCACATGGAATTTTCAATACCTTCGCGAGGTATCATCGGCTTGAGAAACAACATTCTTACCGCCACCGAAGGCGAGGCAATTATGGCACACCGTTTCAAAGCCTACGAACCTTGGAAAGGCGATTTAGGCACAAGACGACAAGGTGCTCTTATCGCCAAAGAAACCGGTATTGCTTACGCCTATGCCATTGACAAATTGCAAGATCGCGGACGATTTTTCATCGAGCCAAACGAAGACGTTTACGTTGGACAGGTTATTGGTGAACACATTCGTCAAGAAGATTTAGTTGTAAACGTAACTGTTTCAAAAAAATTGACGAATTTCCGTGCTGCCGGAGCAGATGATAAAACCGGTATTGCGCCGGCGATCAAATTTTCACTGGAAGAGGCCATGGAATATATCGGTGATGACGAGTATTTGGAGGTTACGCCACAATCCTTGCGTTTGCGGAAAATTTTGCTCAGCGAAGTTGATCGTAAGCGGGCTTTGAAAAACTAATTAAGCCGTCATTTCGAGCGAAGCGAAGCGAAGTCGAGAAATCTCCTTGCTATTTCTCATTTTTTTTTGTATCTTTGTGCAAAAAATCACCCTATGGAAAACTCAGACCCCGTCCGAGTCAGTTCGGAAATTGGAGAATTGGAAACTGTTATCATTCACAAGCCCGGCGAAGAGGTTGAATTGATGACGCCTTGCGATGTGCAAGATGCTTTGTACTCCGACATTCTAAACATGGATGTTGCACAAGCGGAACACGCTCACCTGTCGGCTGTTCTTTCAAAGGTTACAAAAACGTTGTTTGTAAAAGATTTGCTCTCTGATGTGGTAAAAATTCCGGATGCACGCCAAAATTTGATTGAACGCATTTGCGACGCACAACATATTCGAGGCTTAAAAGAGTATTTGGAATCTCGAACCTCCGAACAGTTTGTAAAAAACATCATTGAAGGCGTGCAATACAGTGAACTGCAAATCAAATCTCAACAGCGTTTTGCACACCGGCCGCTTCATAATTTGTTTTTCACGCGTGACCCATCGGTTACTGTGAATAATCGCATTTTGGTTGCTGATATGAACTATCCGATTCGTCAGCGAGAGGCAATTATGATGGACGTCATTTACACTTATCATCCGATTTTCAAATATACGGAAACGTTTTCGTTGAAAAAGCAAAATCGAGCGGCAACGCTTGAAGGCGGTGACTTATTCATCATTCGAGAAGACCTGTTTTTGTTGGGAATTCACCCGCGTACAAATATCGCAGGCGTACAAGCCTTTGTTGATGTACAAAGCGAAGTGATGCAAAAGTTTCAACTCATCACGTTTGAATTGCCGACCGAGCCGGCTTCGTTTATCCACTTGGATATGGCGTTTACGATGCTGAATCACGACGAATGTATGATTTATGCGCCGTTGATTTTGAATAATTCCAAATATCACACGCTTCGCACGGTTGTTGACGGAGATTCCGTTCAATATTACGATGAGGCAAATCTCTTGAGTGCCTTGAAAAATGCAGGTGTTGATCTTCGTCCGATTCATTGCGGAGGAGCAACAGAAGAGTTTGCACCAAGTCGCGAACAGTGGCATAGTGGAACAAATTTCTTTTGTTTTGCTCCCGGAAAATTGATTGGCTATGCTCGAAACCGCCATACAATTGAAGCATTGAACAATGCGGGATACAACGTAATCCCGTCAACAGAAATTATCAACGGAAATGTTGATTTATCGAAAGAAAAAAAAGTGGTTGTAACTATTCCCGGTTCGGAATTGGCAAGAGGCGGGGGAGGCGCCCGATGCATGACCATGCCGATTAAACGAAAAAAAATCTAAACGAAAAATGTCTATCGTTGCAAATAATTTAACTAAATTTTACGGCACTCAAAAAGCACTCAACGACGTATCTTTTGAAATTCCAAAAGGCCAGATCGTAGGATTATTGGGGCCAAACGGTGCAGGAAAATCCACGCTGATGAAAATCCTCACGACTTACCTGCCCGCAGATAAAGGAACCGCAACGGTCAACGAATTTTCGGTAGAAGCAGAACCGTTGAATGTCCGCAAACATATCGGCTATTTGCCCGAAAATAATCCGTTGTATTTGGATATGTACATTCGTGAATATTTGGCATTTTCGGCTTCGCTCTACCTCCCGGAAAACAGCATCAAATCAGCCGTTGAGGAGATCATAGAAAAAACATTATTGATGTCCGAATCACACAAAACCATCGGACAATTAAGCAAAGGTTTTCGCCAACGTGTAGGTTTAGCGGCGGCTCTTATTCACCAACCGCAAGTGCTGATTTTAGACGAGCCGACAACAGGTTTAGACCCCAATCAATTGTTGGAAATCCGCCAACTTATTCTCGAACTAGGTCGCGAAAAAACGGTGTTGCTATCAACGCACATCATGCAAGAAGTCGATGCACTTTGCGATCGTGTTTTGATTGTTCACAAAGGAAATTTGGTGGTTGATACGCTCAAAAAAGATGTTGAAAACATCGGGCAATTATTTCACGATGTTACGAAATAATCGCAATTAAAATCCAATAGTTTCCCGCACCTCAGCGACTGTTTTTTGTGCGGAAATGCGGGCTTTTTCGGCACCTTCAGCAGCGATGGCATCTAAACCCTTTTCGTCAGCAATCAACTCGTTAATGCGTTCGCGGAATGGCGTTGTGAATAAAATCATGTCTTCCGCCAACTGTTTTTTCATGTCGCCGTAGCGTATTTGACACGTGTTGTACGCATTTTCAAAAAACTCCAACGTTTCGGGTTTGGAAACAACACTCATCAACTGAAAAATATTTTTTATGGCTTCGGGTTTTTCCTGATTTGGCTCTGTTGGACCGGAGTCCGTAACGGCTTTCATCACTTTTTTGCGGATGCTTTCAGGCTCTTCACCCAAATAAACCGCATTGGCTTCGCCTTCCGATTTCCCCATTTTTCCGGAGCCATCCAAACCCGGAATTTTGACTAAATTTTCGCCGAAATTGTAGGCCTGCGGTTCTGAAAAATATGTTGTTTGATACAAGTGATTAAATCGGTTTGCCAATGTTCGTGCCATTTCCAAATGCTGTTCTTGATCTTTTCCAACCGGAACGAAATCCGCTTTGTGAATAAGAATGTCGGCGGCCTGCAGGACAGGATAGGTCAATAATCCGGCATTCACATTATCGGGCTGTTGACGCGCTTTGTCTTTGAAGGTAACACTACGTTCCAATTCGCCTAAATACGCATTCATATTCAAAAATAAATACAATTCGACAACTTCCGGAACATCGCTTTGAATGTACAATGCACATTTTTTCGGATCTAAACCCGCGGCAATGTAGTTTGCCATAACACGACGTGTATTTTTACGCAAATTTTCAGGATTTGGATGAGTTGTCAACGAATGATAATCCGCAACAAAAAAATAGCAATTGAATTCATCTTGCATTTTCACAAAATTTTTCAAGGCGCCAAAATAGTTGCCGAGATGTAAATCTCCGGTCGGACGTATACCACTAAGGACGGTTTTTTTCATGTTATTTTCTAAATTTTTTACAAAGATACGAAAAAAAATTCGTATCTTTGCATTCAGAATTCAAAAACTCAGAACAATGAACACAACTTTAATCTTAATCATTGTAGCGGTAGTCCTTGTACTGCTCCTCATTTCCCTTTACAACGGGCTGGTCAGACTTCGCAACAACAGAGAAAATGCTTTTGCCGACATCGACGTGCAATTGAAACTGCGTAGCGACCTCGTTCCAAACCTTGTAAGTGCTGTTAAAGGCTATGCTTCACACGAAAGTGAAACTTTACAACGTGTAGTCAACGCCAGAAACCAAACCGTTGCCGCAACATCTATCGATGATAAAATCGTTGCTGATAATGCGTTGACATCTGCTCTTTCGGGCTTGCGTGTGACGCTCGAAGCCTATCCGGATTTGAAAGCGAGTCAGAATTTTTTACATCTGCAAACCGAACTTTCGGATGTGGAAAACAAACTTGCCGCTGTTCGCAGATTTTTCAACTCTGCCACAAGAGAGTACAACAATAAAGTAGAAACGTTTCCGGCGAATATGATTGCTTCGATGTTTGGTTTCAAACGTGAGGTGATGTATGATCTTGGCGTAGAACAGCGTGCTACGTTGGAAGTTGCACCTGAAGTTAAATTTTAATGACTATGGCTTACGTAGGAATTTTAACGCAACAGCGTAGAAATAATTTTCGCTCGACCATTCTACTTCTACTTTTTCCGGTCTTGGTATTGGTGCTTTCGTATGTGGTTTATTTGTTTGCCCACGCACACAAAATTCAAGAAGCCGGACTAAGTTGGTTTGATGCATTTTTTCTGAAAGACTTTTTGGCAAATGTTGCACCTTTTGTGATTGGAGGCGTAGCCATTTGGTTTTTGATTGCTTATTGGGGAAACACAACGATCATCAACAATGCCGTACACTCCAAACCGCTGGAAAGAAAAGAAAACATGCGGGTTTACAATCTTGTTGAAAATTTGTGTATGCAATCCGGTATGAAAATGCCGAGAGTAAACGTCATTCAAGACAACTCGCTAAACGCTTTTGCGAGTGGAATAAATGAAAAAACATATACCGTAACTTTGACCACGGGAATCATTCAAAAGCTCAACGATCAAGAGTTGGAAGGCGTGATTGCGCACGAATTAATGCACATCAAAAATAGAGACGTCAGATTGCTGATTATTTCGATTGTTTTTGTTGGTATTTTTGCGTTTATTTCTCAGATTGCTTTGCGAATGTTGTTTTTCTCAAACATGAGTGGTGGAAGAAGTAGCGGGGGCGGGGGAAACAGAGGCGGAGGCGGACAAGCACTAATGTGGTTAGTTGTTATCGCTGTGGCTGCCGTTGGATATTTTTTTACAATTTTAATGAAATTTGCTATTTCACGAAAACGAGAATACATGGCTGATGCCGGCGCTGCGGAGATGACGAGAAATCCGCATGCTTTGGCAAGTGCTTTACGAAAAATTAGCGGAAATCCTAACGTAGACGCTATCACAAGAGAAGATGTTGCTCAGCTTTTTATCGAACATCCGATAGCGAAAAAGAAAACGTTTATGAGCACGCTTTTTGCTACGCATCCGCCAATAGAAAAACGAATTGCCGTTCTTGAGGCGTTTTAACAAGTAGGGGCGGGGGCCTACGCATACGTGCATAAAAAAACAACATAGGGGCAGGTTTCAAACCTGCCCCTATTATATTTCTGAGCGAAAGATGGGACTCGAACCCACGACCCCGACCTTGGCAAGGTCGTGCTCTACCAACTGAGCTACTTTCGCAAAAGGGACTGCAAAGTTACAAAAAAAAATTGAAACAACCAAATTTTTTTGAAAAACGGCTCAAATACAAAAAAAATCGTATCTTTGCGGTCTAAAACTACGACATCATGATAAGTTACAAAGACCTCGGGTTAGTAAACGGCAAAGAATTGTTTGCTAAAGCAATGGCAGGGCGTTACGCAATTCCTGCATTTAATTTCAACAATTTGGAACAATTACAAGCCATTGTTCAGGCTTGTGTTGAAACCAAGTCACCTGTGATTTTGCAGGTTTCGGCGGGTGCTCGCAAGTATGCCAATCAAACTTTACTGCGTTTTTTGGCACAAGGTGCTGTGGAATATAGCAAAGAGCTGGGTTTCAAAGTGCCGATTGTGTTGCATTTGGATCATGGTGCGGATTTTGATATTTGCAAATCGTGTATTGAATCCGGGTTTTCGTCGGTGATGATTGATGGTTCGCATCTTTCCTACGAGGAAAATATCAAACTCACGCGAAAAGTGGTGGAATATGCCCACAAATACGATGTTTCGGTAGAGGGTGAACTGGGCGTTTTGGCAGGTGTTGAAGACGATGTTTCTCACGAACATCACACTTACACAGAGCCGGATGAAGTGGAAGATTTTGTTAAAAAAACCGGCGTAGATTCGTTGGCTATTTCCATCGGAACGTCGCATGGAGCCAACAAATTCAAGCCCGAACAGTGTACACGTGATGCAAACGGAATTTTAGTTCCACCACCTTTGCGTTTCGATATTTTGGAAGAAATCGAAAAACGTATTCCCGGTTTTCCGATTGTATTGCACGGTGCTTCGAGCGTTCCGCAAGATTTGGTAGCAACTATCAATAAATACGGCGGTGCCTTGAAAGATGCGATTGGAATTCCTGAAGAACAACTTCGCAAAGCAGCGGCTTCGGCAGTTTGTAAAATTAACATTGACAGCGATGGCCGCTTGGCTATGACTGCCGCTATTCGCGAGCAGTTAGCATTGCACCCCGAAGAATTCGATCCGAGAAAATATTTGGGTCCCGCACGTGATGCTTTGAAGGAATTGTACAAGCACAAAATCACGGATGTGCTGGGAAGCGCAGAAAAAGCGTAGGGTATTATTGGTTGCTAGTTTGTCAAAATATCGCCCCCACTCTACACAATCGTAATTTTAAGATTTTTTAGGTTTTTTTTTCGGATTTTTTGGCGTAACTTTGTCGTGTCAAAAATTTACGTCATGGAAGAAAATACTTACAACGACCGAAAAGTGTATAGTTTGAGTGATGTTGCACAAAGCTTAAAGGGTGTGATTGAGCAAAACTATGTCCGAGATTTCTATGTTAAAGCTGAAATTTCAAAATTAAACTACTATCCTCACAGCGGACATTGTTATCCCGACTTAGTTGAAAAATCCGGATCACGGATCACCGCACAATTGCGATCCACAATTTGGTCAAGTGATTATTTTCGTATTCAAAAAAGGTTTGAGGATGTCACCGGTAATTCACTCTCGGACGGGCTTCAAGTGCTTTGTTTGGCGCGTGTAACGTTTCATCCGAGCTACGGACTTTCGCTGCATATTAAAGATGTCGTGCCGGAATATTCGTTGGGCGAGTTGGCAAAAGCCAAACAGGAGACTATTAAACAACTTCAAAAAGACGGCGTTTTTGATCTCAACAAAACACTCGCTTTTCCACTGCTTCCGAAACATATCGCTGTTGTTTCGGTGAGTACGAGCAAGGGTTACGAAGATTTTATGAGTATTATGAAACAAGCTCCACATCCGATCAACACCTATCTTTTTCCTGCGTTGTTACAGGGCGACGGTGCGATTTTATCGATTTCCGAACAACTCAAAAAAATTGCAAGTATGCACCAATATTTTGATGCTGTGGTCATTGTTCGAGGCGGCGGAGGCGATGTTGGGTTGAGCTGTTACGACAATTACGGATTGGCTTCGCTGATAGCGAATTTTCCATTGCCGGTTATCACAGGCATTGGGCATTCGACCAATCTGACGGTTTCAGAAATGGTAGCGTATTACGCTTCAATAACTCCGACCGACACCGCAAATTTTTTACTCGATAAACAACTGTTTTTTGCCAATCAATTGGCATATTTTCGAGACAATATCGCCGGATTTGCAGGACAAACACTGACTTTGGCACGCCAAAACATTCAACTGACCAAAGAAAAAATTCGTTTGTTAGACCCAAAAAATATCCTAAAACGAGGATTTTCTCTGACTACGAAAAATGGGAAACTTGTGAAATCGTCGAAGGAATTGAAACAAGGAGATGTGCTTAAAACAATTTTTGCAGATGGAGAAACGGCCTCTGTTGTGGGATAAGAGATAAAAGATAAGGGATAGGTTATGAGTGAATTAGTTATGAATAATAAGAAGGAGCCTGTATTGAGAAATGCGAGTTATAGGTTTGCTGTTCGGATAGTAAAATTATCGCAGTATTTGCAAAAGGAGAAGAAAGAATTTGTATTGAATAAGCAAATTCTCAGAAGCGGTACTGCTATCGGTGCTCTGATTTGTGAGGCAAAATTTGCTCAAAGTGATGCTGATTTTATCAATAAACTTAGTATTTCTCTAAAAGAAGCCAATGAAACGGCATATTGGCTATCCTTACTCAAAGATACAGATTACATCAATGAAAAACTGTGCAATAGCTTGTCGTCAGACTGTAATAATCTTGTTTCTATGCTTATATCTTCCGTAAACACCATGAAAAAAAAACTACACGCAACCAAAAAATCAAAAGCAAGACACCCTTCCAATCTATAAACCTTTATCTCTTATCTTTTATCTCTTAACTTTTATCTCTTAACTTTTATCTCTTAACTCTTATTTTTCAAACTAAACACAACATGAAAAAAACCTACACCGAAGCCTACGCAGAACTCCAAGCCTTAGTGAGACTGCTCGAAAACGCCGAAATCAGCGTTGACGAACTTTCTGAAAAAATCAAAACCGCCACCGAACTCATCAAAATCTGTGAGGAAAAACTAACTGCCGCAGAGCAAGAAGTCGGCAAAGTTATTCAGTCGTTGAGCGAATAACATCTTTCCAACCTCGCAAGCGAAAAACAAGCGCCAACAGCAATAACAACCCGGCAGAAAAGAACGCAACACGTCCGATATAATCGCCGAATCTCACGTAAAACGTGATTTGATCGTTCGCTCTTATCGTTTGTACAATCACATCTTTTGTCCAATATTGTGTCGGTTGAAGAAAATCGCCACGTTGATTGATAAATCCTGAAATTCCGGTGTTGGCAGAACGTGCAATATCTCGACGGGTTTCGATGGCTCTCAGTTTTGTGTATCGTGCAATCTGGCGATGTCCCGGCGTATCGCCCCACCAACCTTCATTGGTCATTATCGCTAAAAACTCGGCACCATTTCTGACAAATCCGGTTACAAAATCCCCAAAAATCAATTCGTAACAAATGACTGCTGAAAACGGTGGTGTTCTGTATATCGAATGAAACACTTTGCGTTCGTCGCTTATACCAAGCGTTCCGACAGTTCCCCCTAAATCGAGTGCCAATTTTTCTAAAAACGGAAAACGTCCTACAAATGGCATAATTTCTACGCCCGGCGTGAGTTTTGATTTGTAATACATTTCAGAAAGATAATTGCTTCCCACAAGCAATGCGGCATTGTGTCTTTCGAAATATTCGCCCCAAGGGGTTACTCTTGCAGCATGAGTTCGTTCGGGAACAATTCGCCACGTGGACAATCCGGCAAGCAATTCCAAACTGTCAAATTCCGACAAAAACTCTTGAATCATTCGTATACTCGGCGAATACTGAATGCGATGTTCCCAAACAAATTCTTGAATCATGCTTTCCGGAGTTACGATCAGTCGAGTGTCAGGTGTAACTTTTTTTCGGGCTAAATTCAGCATGCGTTCGGTGGCTTCAAGCGGACAGATTTCATATTGCTCTTCGTACGGATCTATATTAGGTTGAACAACGACGATTTCTACTTTTCGGTCGCCTCGCTCTTCAAAAGTTTGGTATATCACTACGGAAATAATCATTGGTAAAAAAACGAATCCGCTGATTGCACAAATATCTTTCCATATCATTGGCTTCTTTAGTCCCATCAACAACCCTTCCTGCTCTTTTACTCTCCTTCTTACGAAAGCAAAATTATTGTATAGCAATCTGTGGCTAACAAGTAATGCAGGAACAAAGAAATAAAAAAGAACGGTATCCAACCGCAACAGAAAAAATCCAACGATAAAGATTGTCCATGCTGACAAATATACGCCTCTTTTGAACATTGAAAAGAATAAAATATTCACAACCCAAATCCAAACCGAACCGCCCAAAGCACCTGTAAATTCATACCATTGCACAAGATGAGGTGTCCATGCAAACACATTTCCGAGTGTCAGCCAAGGCCACGACAAATCCCAATCAAAATGAAAAAATTCAAATGCTGTAAAAAACACCGCAAAAACCCACAAGCAATCTCGTCCTCGAAACGCATGCTTTTTCACGATGTAATAGAAATAAGCCATCAACGCCATGAGCGTACTGTTGATCAAGAACGCAAAAACCGCCATCGGCGTGGCGTTCCAAACCCACCACGTTGTAAAAACATTCCAAACCAAAAACGCCAAAAAGGCATAGCCGTAAAATCGCTTCCCGTTTTTGCGTTCCGGCGTTTTTTCCAAATCGGAAAACACCCAAAAAAGAGGAATAAATGCAACAAAAATTAAAAAAACAGTAACTTGTGACGACCACGCAACCCCCAAAAGAAGTCCGGTCAAAACGGATAACGCTAAACGTAAGTTCACACTCATAATTCGGAAAAGATGATTACTTTTCTACAAAGATACGAAAAAAATTACTATCTTTGCAAAAAAAATGCCATGCTTACTCCAAAAAACATCGAGCAAATTGAAAAACGCGGAATTACAATTCAAGAAATTGAAAAACAATTGGCGTTTTTTGTTAAAGGATTTCCATACACGAAATTAGTGCGTTCTGCCTCAAAAAATGATGGGATTGAAGTGTTTGATGTGAAACAAATCGACGAGTTGCTGGCGAATTACAAAGTCAAAACTGCCGGTCGAGATATCATCAAATTTGTTCCGGCTTCGGGCGCCGCATCACGTATGTTTAAGCAACTTTCCGAATTTCGTGCCGCATACAAAATCAACGGAGATAATTCCGTTTTGTTTGAGAAAAAAGACCCACAGTCCATGTATTATTTTTTCGAAAATATCCGAGACTTTGCGTTTTTTGATGCCTTGAAAAAAAACATGGAAGAAACAGGGAAATCTATCGAAACTTGTTTGAAAAACAAAGATTACAACGAAATCTTGGACGCGCTTTTATTGGAATCCGGATTGGACTATTTGAATTTACCCAAAGGATTATTGCATTTTCATAAATATGCCGATAGCGTGAGAACCGCATTGGAGGAGCATTTGGTGGAAGGTGTAGGTTATGCGGAAAGCGATGGAATGGTCAAGCTGCACTTCACGGTTTCGCCCGAACATTTGGAAAATTTTCAACAACTTGTTGAGCAAATTTTACCGAATTACGAAGCAAAATATCAAGTAAAATACGACATCTCGTATTCGGTGCAAAAACCTTCGACTGACACAATTGCAGCAACGTTGGACAATCAACCGTTTTTGAACGAAAACGGAGATTTGTTGTTTCGTCCTGGTGGACACGGTGCTCTGATTGAGAATTTGAACGACCTAAAGGGTGATTTGATTTTCATCAAAAACATTGATAACGTTACCACCGACAAAAATCGAGTGCCTACTACTACCTACAAAAAGGTGATTGCGAGCCATTTGATTGACTTGCAAATTCAAGTATTCGAATATCTTAAGGAACTTGAAAATCCTGATATTTCCGATGAGTTGTTGACAGAAATTTTTCATTTTTCATGGAAAAAATTGCAGATTACATTCCAACATTTTTCAAGTTTTTCTCGTGAGGAAAAACGTAATGTTGCGATCCAAAAACTCAATCGTCCCATCCGTATTTGCGGCATGGTAAAAAACGAAGGAGAGCCCGGCGGCGGACCGTTTTGGACGAAAAATTCCGACAATGAAATTTCCTTGCAAATTGTAGAATCATCACAGGTTAATCCCGATAATCCGCAACAACAGGAAGTGCTAAACATGGCGTCTCACTTTAATCCGGTGGACTTAGTTTGCGGTGTGCGAAATTACAACGGCGAGTTGTTTGATTTGAAAAAATACATTGATCCGGATACAGGCTTTATCAGTGAAAAATCGAGTGGTGAGAAAATACTGAAAGCCCTCGAACTTCCCGGACTTTGGAATGGTGCAATGGCAGACTGGATCACGATTTTTGTGGAAGTTCCGATTGCCGTTTTTTCGCCGGTAAAAACCGTAAATGATTTGTTGCGGAGAGAGCATCAAAACATTTAAAATTTTCGAAAAATCATGGTAATACTTCCCAAATTTCTGCAGAAAAACGATACGATTGCATTAGTTTGTACGGCACGAAAAATAGATTTTCCACTTGTCGAGAATGCTCGAAAGCATTTTGAAAACTGGGGACTTCACGTCATCGTCGGCGAATCGGCAACGGCTTCGTTTCATCAATTTTCGGGCGATGACGAACTGCGGACGAGAGATTTCCAAATGCAGTTGGATAATCCAGATGTAAAAGCGATTATTTGTCTTCGCGGCGGTTTTGGAACGGCTCGGATTGTTGACAGGCTTGACTTTTCTGAATTTGCAAAGAATCCGAAATGGATTGTGGGTTACAGTGATGTAACCGTGATTCAAAATCACATTTTGAAAAACTACAACATTGCTTCGCTTCATGCGGAGATGGCGTTGAAGTTTCCTATTTTTCCAAACACAAACGAAAGTTTGAATGCTTTGAGAAATGCACTTTTTGGAATTTTTGAGCCATTGGAGGGACAAATCCTCCGTCATTGCGAGGGAGGTACGACCGAAGCAATCCACAATGTTCATGGATTGCTTCGCCTGACGGCTCGCAATGACGGGACAACAGCCGAATTAGTCGGTGGAAATTTGGCAATTTTGTGTAGTTTATTGGGAAGTTCGTCCGAGGTTGATACAACCGGAAAAATTTTGTTTTTGGAAGATGTCGGCGAGTGGCTTTATGCCATTGATCGAATGATGACAACCTTGAAACGTGCCGGAAACCTTGAAAAATTGGCAGGTTTGGCAGTTGGTCAATTCACAAATTTGAAAGATGACAAAACGTCATTCGGAAAAAGCGCTTATGAGATCATTGCCGAACACGTTGCTGATTACGATTATCCTGTGATTTTCGATATTCCGGCAGGGCACTGCGAAATCAATATGCCGTTGATTTTTGGCGGAATTTACGAAATGAGTGTTTCGGAAAAAATTATAATTTTAAGATTGTAAATTCAAAAAAAATATGTATATTTGTATCGAAATAAACCCAAAATAACGTCTATGAATAAATAATCAGCAAAAAACCATATAAAAAAGCGTTTTGCTATATTTGGGTTCTTGAAATCTAGACAGTTTCAAAATTCTCCATGAGTAAAGTTTAAACGCTCACGCAACTGCGTGGGCTTTACTCAATATTTGGAGAATTAGGTAGTCTAGAACCTCAAGAACCGATAAACGAAGTTTTGTCCGCGCTTTTTTTATTCCCAAAATCCAAAACAACAACCTATGCCCGACCCAAAAATTCTTCCTTCCAGTTTCACAGAAATCTCTGTAGAGCACATTTTGCGTAAATATAGCCGAACACCAAAGATTATTTATTGGTGTGTGCTGATTCTGTTTGTTGCCGGCTTTGTTTCGATGTTTTTTATTCATGTCGATGTCAGCGTGAGAGCACAAGGCATTTTGCGAACGCCCGGCGAACGCGTTTTTCCAAGAGCCACCGGAACCGGACATATACAATATATCAACCCTATTCTGCGGGAAAATGCGAAAATAACCGCCGGCGACACACTCATTATTATCGGACGAGAAATTTGGGGCGAACAGTTGCAAACCGCCGAACAACGCCTTGCCGAACTCAATGATTTACTTGCTGATTTGGAAATTCTAACAAACATTCCCTACAGAGGTGCGAGAGGAAATTACGCAAGAAATACCAATTTTCAAACCGCCGTGTACGAGCAAAGTTTTGAACTTTTTCGTCGCCGACATCAAAACAATTTGGATGTGGTTTCCGCTGTGAGAACCATCTACAACCGAGACCGCCGATTATTTGAGCAACGTGTGGTTGCCCAAGAGGAATTGGAACATTCGAGAGCCGAGCACACTAGAGCCATGGCAGCACTTTCCACGCTCTACAACGAGCAAATGAATCAATGGCACACCGAACAGCAAAGATACCTCAATGAGCAACTAGAACTACAATCCCGAATCAATCAAATCGAAATTCAAAAACAAGAATTGATTGTAATTGCCTCAACAAGTGGAAGCGTACAGCAACTACGAGGTTTGAGGGTTGGAAATTTTATTTCCGAAGGTGAA
>Ga0123355_10000860_pt1 | contig 41957 bp, 29 predicted proteins | sample TergutEmb28metaG_3_FD_89872 | JGI IMG/M metagenome (GOLD analysis project Ga0123355, IMG submission 89872) | Embiratermes neotenicus P1 segment gut microbial communities from Petit-Saut dam, French Guiana - Emb289 P1 | ecosystem: Host-associated > Arthropoda: Insects > Digestive system > Gut ...
TAGCCTTCCAAGCTATAGGTGGCCGGTTCGAGCCCGGTCTTCCGCTCTCGCTGCTGTAGCTCAGGGGTAGAGCACTTCCTTGGTAAGGAAGAGGTCGCGAGTTCAATTCTCGCCAGCAGCTCTACCATAAAAATGCGATTAATCGCATTTCAACAAGAAAAACGTAAGGGCAACCCGTGTTCGCCCCAACAAAATAATAACCCTAAAAAACAATAAAAAAATGGCAAAAGAAATCTTTAAGCGTGGTAAACCGCACGTAAATGTTGGAACCATCGGACACGTTGACCATGGTAAAACTACGTTGACAGCTGCTATCACTACAGTTTTGGCGGAAAAAGGATGGTCAGAGAAAAAATCTTTTGACTCTATTGACAACGCCCCAGAAGAAAAAGAGCGTGGTATCACAATTAACACGTCTCACATTGAGTACGAAACAGAAAATCGTCACTATGCACACGTTGACTGTCCAGGTCACGCTGACTACGTTAAAAACATGGTTACAGGTGCCGCTCAAATGGACGGTGCTATCCTTGTAGTTGCTGCAACAGACGGTCCGATGCCTCAAACTCGCGAGCATATCCTTTTAGCTCGTCAGGTTGGTGTACCTCGTATCGTTGTTTTTATGAATAAAGTTGACTTGGTTGACGACCCTGAGTTGTTAGACCTTGTTGAAATGGAAATCCGCGACCTCTTGTCGTTCTACGGATTTGATGGCGATAACACGCCGGTTATCCGCGGATCTGCTCTTGGTGGATTGAACCTCGAACCAACATGGACGGAGAAGGTTATGGAATTGATGGATGCTGTTGACACTTGGATTGAGCTTCCGGTTCGTGACGTTGATAAAGATTTCTTGATGCCGGTTGAAGACGTATTCTCGATTACAGGTCGTGGTACAGTTGCTACAGGTCGTATCGAAACAGGTATCATCAACTCTGGAGACCCTGTTGAAATCATCGGTATGGGTGCAGAAAAATTGAAGTCGGTAGTTACCGGAGTTGAGATGTTCCGCAAAATCCTTGACCGTGGTGAAGCAGGTGACAACGCAGGATTGTTGTTGCGTGGTATCGACAAAAACGAAATCACTCGTGGTATGGTTATCTCGAAGCCGGGTTCGGTTAAACCACACAAAAATTTCAAGGCAGAGGTGTATATCTTGAAAAAAGAAGAAGGTGGACGCCACACGCCGTTCCACAACAAATATCGTCCGCAGTTCTATTTCCGCACAACTGACGTAACAGGAGAGATCTTCTTGCCTGCAGGAGTAGAAATGGTTATGCCGGGAGATAACTTGACTATCGAAGTTCAGTTGATTTCTGAAATCGCAATGAGCAAGCAACTTCGTTTCGCTATCCGCGAGGGTGGACGTACGGTAGGAGCAGGTCAGGTAACTGAGATTCTGGACTAATTTTTCTGCAAGAGCAGTTCGTAAGGACTGCTTGTGTAGATAACCGTAAGGGCGACTCTCCGCGGTCGCCCTTATCATAAAGGGACGTAGTTTAAGGGTAGAATCGCGGTCTCCAAAACCGTTGGTGGGGGTTCGAATCCCTCCGTCCCTGCAAAGGAAAAGCCTAATCGCTAATAAATGAAGCGTTTTAGGCTTTTTGCTTTTTCGGAAATCCCCCGAAAATCCCCGTTTAATTCAAACGAACATAAATTACGATTGCGATATATCGGCAGTAACCACGCCCGTTCCCGAACAGAAGCAAGCCGATTTTTTCCGATTTTTCCGATATTTTTACACCGCTACGCAACTCTCTAATCAACAATTCGCAAAAATACAAAAAAAATCGTATCTTTGTATCGTGAAATTATCAAAAAATCAAAAAAATATGAGATAAAACGAAATTAACATATTGAAATAGCGATTTGCTATTATTCGATTGTCCTAAACTTCCACCTATGTCCACAAAATTCTTTACAAACGAACACGAAAACACCTTACTCAACAAGATTAAAGGCGTTTTCGAGCATAAAAACATTCATTTTTTCGATGCCCTTGTCGGCTATTTTCGGGCATCCGGATATTTCAACGTGCGACCATTTGTTGAAAATGCAACCGAAATCCGTATTTTGGTCGGTATCAACATTGATGAAATGATTTACGATGCCAACAACAAAGGCTTGTTATTTACCGGAAACGAGGAAGACAGCGTTGATACTTACATCGACAATCTGAAAAAAGATATTCAAAACGCAAAATACGACAAAACCGTTGAAGACGGAATGCTACAATTTATTCGGGATTTGATTGATGAAAAAGTGAAAATTAAAGTTTACCCGAAACAAAATTTACACGCTAAAATTTACATTTTCAGAGAGGAACATAAACACGCTCACGGCTACGGTTCAGTCATTACGGGGTCAAGCAATCTGACCGACAACGGACTGCAACACAATTTTGAATTTAATGTGGAATTGCGAGAAGATGCCGACATTGATTTTGCCCTCGAAACCTTTGAGCAACTTTGGAAACAAAGCGTTGAAATCGGAAAAGAATTTATAGAAAAACTAAAAACTGAAACCTACCTCAACGATACATTTACACCTTTTGAAATCTATTACAAATTTCTGATTGAGTATTTTGGCAAAAGCATTGAATACGACCCAAATACGTTGCGTGATATGCCAAAGGAATACAAAAAACTGTCGTATCAAGCCGATGCCGTAAGTGACGGCTATATGAAATTGGAAAAACACAACGGTTTCTTTTTGTCCGATGTTGTGGGTTTGGGGAAAACAGTTGTGTCTGCTCAAATTGCCAAAAACTTTTTCTATCACAACGGCTTTCCTGATTATCTTTCAAATACGCTTGTTATTTGTCCGCCTGCATTGTACGATAATTGGCACGAAACGTTTGAAAATTTCGGTATCAACGGTTACAAAATTTGCACAAACGGCAGTTTGCACAAAATACGAGATGCTAAAAAATACGATTTGATTATTGTGGATGAAGCCCACAAATTTCGTCACGATTCAACGGATGGGTACAATGCTTTGCAAAAAATATGCAAAACTTCAACACGCAGAAACACCAATAAAAAGGTAATGCTTGTGTCGGCTACACCGCTCAACAACAAACCCGAAGACATCGCCAACCAAGTCTATTTGTTTCAAGACAAAAAAGATTCAACGCTCGAAATTAGCAACTTGCAACACTTCTTTGCACCAAAAATTCAACGCTACAAAGAATTGAAAAAAGAAACCGATGTCAAGAAAATGGCAAAGGGCGTAAAGGAACTTTACGAGGATATTCGCAAAGATGTTATTGAGCCACTAACCGTTCGTAGAACCCGTACAGACCTTGAAGAAAACAAAGCATACAAGAAAGACTTGGACGAACAAGGTATTAAGTTTCCGGTGGTGCAAACTCCCGAAAAAATACTGTATCAATTAGATACAGATTTAGAAGCGTTGTACGATGACACGTTGAAAAAAATAACCGAAGAGTTGACTTTTTACCGCTATCAAGCCATAAAATTTCTCATTCCTGAAAAGAAAAGCAAGTATAAAAATGCCGAATTGGCATCGTTGCAGTTGAAACATATTATGAAAACTTTGCTCGTCAAACGGTTAGATAGCAGTTTTTATGCGTTTCGCAGGTCTCTCGAACGCTTTGCACAAGCAACGGCAAATATGGTCAAAATGTTTGACGACAACCGAATTTTTATAGCACCGAATTTCGATGTGAATAAATATATTGAGGAGGACAAAGAAGAAGAATTGTTGCAAAAATTGATCGACTTAAAAGGCACCGACCCAACAATTGGAATCTGCACCGCAAGCGATTTTGAAGACGGTTTTTTAGAGGGATTGAAAACAGATTTTGGCATTCTACAAAATCTTGTCAATGAATGGAAAAAAGTAAATACTGACCCAAAGTTGGATATTTTCAAAGCATACTTGAAAACCAAACTTCTTTCTGCGAAAATCAACAAAGAAGGCAAGTTGGTGGTGTTTTCCGAATCGCAAGAAACAACCGACTATCTTGCCAAAGAATTGGAAAAGGCGGGTTTTGAAAAAATCTTGGTGTGTAGCAGTAAAAACCGAAAAGATATGTTTCCGTTTATTCGTGAAAACTTTGATGCAAACATAAAAAAAGAAGACCAAAAAGACGACTACGATATTGTAATTTCTACCGAAGTGCTGGCAGAGGGCGTGAATATGCATCGAGCGAATGTGGTTGTAAACTACGATACTCCGTGGAATTCGACACGGCTGATGCAACGTATCGGACGAGTAAACCGTATCGGTAGCACAGCAGAAGAAGTGCATATTTTTAATTTTTTTCCAACAACAAAAGTGAATGACGATATTGAGTTGGAAAAAAAGGCAATCCTCAAACTGCAAGCATTTCACAGTGCTTTGGGCGAAGATAGCCAAATTTATTCCGAAGATGAAATTGTGGAAAGTTTCGGACTTTTTAATAAAACAACAAAAGAGGAAAAAGACGAAAAACTCAAAATTTTGCTCGACCTACGCAAATTCAAAGACGAAAATCCGGAACTCTTTAAGAAAATCAAAAATATGACCCTGCGGGCAAGAACAGGTCGAGAAAACACGGAAACGAAGTTCGGCGAAAGCCAATTGCACAACAGCACAATTACCTTTATTCGCAACGAAAAACGAAACTCGTTTTTGTTGGTCAAAGACGATGCTGAACCACAAGAACTGACATTTTTGCAAGCAGAAGAAATTTATCGTGCCAACAAAGCGGAAAAGCCCGTACCGCTTAACGAAAACCACCACACGCAAGTAGAAAAAGCGATTGCAGTTTTCAAACAACAATTGGCAGAGGAAAAACAATCCGCACGTTCGGTGGTTATCACGTATAGTCCTGCGGAAAAATCGGCAAACAGTTATCTCGATGCCATCATCAAACTACAACTTGCTGATAGCGATGAGCAGGAACTTTTACGTTTGGCAAAAGAAGCGATCGGTTTGGGTAAATACCAAAACTTACCAAAAGAAATTTACAAATTGCAAAAAAACTTAAAAAAAGCGTCGATGCCCGCCGTCAAACAACTCGAAGCCGTGATAAAAATCATCAAAAATTACCCTTTGCAAAACAGCGAAGAAAAAGAAGAACCCGAAACCACAAAAGAAATCAAAGATTTTACCCCTAAAATCATCATTAGCGAAAGTTTTTTATAACTAAATATCGTTGGGCACTTGTGTAGTTGAAAAATAATTTGTATTTTTGCATTTCAATTGCGTTTTATCAAGATAAAATGAAGTTAAACTTATGTATGTCCGAATAGCAAAATTAGAAGAAGCCGCAGAAGACTCCATATTTTTGTGGGGTGCAAGGCAAACAGGCAAAAGCACATTGCTCAAAACATTGTTTCCAAATGTTAGGCGATATGATTTGCTGAATAGTGAAGAATTTGAGCGTTTTTTTCGCAACCCGGAACTTTTGCGTGAGGAATTGAAAAATGCAGACCATTCTAATTTGGTTATTATTGACGAGGTACAAAAAATACCGCAACTTTTAGACGAGGTTCACTGGCTGATAAGCAACCGAAATATCCGCTTTATACTTTGTGGTTCGAGTGCTCGAAAACTGCTACGATGCGGTGCAAATTTGCTTGGAGGAAGAGCATTACGAACGGTTATGTATCCGCTTGTGAGCGCGGAAATTCCTGGCTTTGATTTGCTTAGAGCCGTTCGAAACGGTATGTTGCCACGACATTACACGGCACAAAATCCGCAACGCCGTTTACAAGCGTATATTGGAGATTATTTGAATGAGGAAATTCGTGCAGAAGCCTTGTCGCGAAATCTGCTCTCGTTCACACGTTTTATGGAGATTGCAGCACAAAGCAACGGCGAAATGATTGTGTATAAAAACATCGCACAAGACTGCGGAGTAAGTGCAAACACGGTAAAAGAATACTTCCAAATTTTAGAACAAACGATGGTTGGCTATTCTATTTCCGGATTTACGGCAACCACCAAGCGTAGGACGATTACTGCTCCAAAATTTTACTATTTTGATGTTGGAATTGCAAATTATTTGCTTAAACGTAACAATATCGTGCAGGGCACAGATGATTTCGGACGTGCTTTTGAACATTTGATGATGCAAGAAATTATCGCTTATTTGGGTTACAACTATTTAGATGAAAAGCCGACCTATTGGCGAACCTCAGGCGGTTACGAAGTGGATTGTATTATTGGAAACGGGCGTGTTGCTATTGAATTTAAGTCGTGCGATGAAGTAAAATCACGCCACACCAAAGGACTGAAAGCCTTTCAAGAAGAATACCCAAATGCACGTCTTGTCGTAGTTTCAATGGACAAATACAAGCGTGAGATGAACGATGTAGAAATTTTTCCTGCCACCGAATTTTTGTCAGAACTTTGGAAAGGAAACATATTTTAGCAAATAATAATAAACGATAAGATGACCCAGCAAAACCTCAAACTGCCCTACAATCGCCAAAACTGGCAAAATTGGCTCAACGACATCTTCGCTCAACAAATGGAGTTTGAAGCACAAGCAGAAAAAGTAGATGTTGATAAAGAACATATAAAATCCGTTCATCGTTTTGCCACCGTAAAACTTGCCGATGGCAAGAATTTGGCGGTGTTGGATATTGAAACAAAAGCGGGCGTACAGATTGCACGTAATCGAGTGGGCTTGCGAAACTTGGTTGGAAAATTTATTGATCACAACCGCTATCACGGCATTTTGGCGTTTTATCATTCTGAAAACGCTGGTGCGGACGTATCCCCCGCCGGCGGGGGTGTCCCGCAGGGACGGGGGTGGGAAACCCGTGCTGAATACCGCCTATCATTCATCAGTAGCGAACCAACAATAAAAGAAGACGGAACTTTTGAAATACAAGCCACCGCACCCAAACGTTTTTCATACGTGCTTGGCGAAAACGAAAAAACAAAAACACCTGCCGACCGCCTAAAATCCATTGCCGATAAACGAGGAACGGCTACGTTGGAGGATGTAAAAAAAGCGTTTTCGGTGGAAACGTTGACCAAAGAATTTTACAAAGAACTTTCGGATTGGTATTTTTGGGCGTTGCAAAATGTTGAGTTTCCGAATGATTTGGAACAAGATAAAGAAGTCAATAACTCGACGGCAGTTATTCGCCTAATCACTCGTTTGATATTTGTGTGGTTTTTGAAACAGAAAAAATTGATTAATGACGAACTTTTCGACACACAAGAACTCGATAAAATCCTAAACTACAAAGATAAAACAGATAGCACATATTACAAAGCGATTTTGCAAAACCTGTTTTTTGCTACGCTCAATACCGAAATGGGCGACAAGCGAAAATTTGTCAATCGGCAGAGCGGAATACAAGGTTTTTACCGCTACGAGCGTTTTTTCAAAAACAAAGAACGCTTTGTGGAATTGACTAAAAACACGCCGTTTCTCAATGGCGGATTGTTTGAAAATCTCGACAAAAACATAGGCGAAGAAAATGAAATACGCATTGATTGTTTCTCGAACAGAATAGACAAGGAACTGCTTTTGAAAGTGCCGGATTTCTTGTTTTTCGGCGAAGAACAACAGGTTGATTTGAACAAAATCTACGACACAAAAAACAAAACCTACAACGTGCGTGGGTTGATTGATATTTTGAAAACCTACCATTTCACGATTGAAGAAAACACACCAACCGATATTGAGGTGGCACTTGATCCCGAACTTTTGGGAAAAGTGTTTGAAAATCTTTTGGCAAGTTTCAATCCCGAAACACAAACTACCGCTCGCAAGCAAACCGGCTCGTTTTACACCCCACGAGAGATAGTGGATTATATGGTGGAGGAGAGTTTGAAGGCGTACCTTTTGTCTAAACCCGGATTTTTACAAGATTCGCAGGATTTGCAAGATTACAAAACAACCATTGACAATTTATTTTTAGATGATAATCTTGACAATCTTGTAAATATTAATAAAATCGTGGTTAAGACAATTATCGAAAAACTAAACGATGCCAAAATCCTCGACCCTGCTTGCGGTTCGGGTGCGTTTCCGATGGGAATTTTGCAAAAAATGGTGCAACTTTTGCAGAAATTAGACCCGCAAAACAAACTTTGGAAACAGCGACAGTTAGACCTTGCAGAGAAAATAGAAGACGTACAGGCACGCGAAGTTGCTATGGCAAACATCGAAGAAGCCTTTGAAGAAAACGAACTTGACTATGGGCGAAAATTGTTTTTGATTGAAAATTGTATTTTTGGTGTAGATATTCAGCCCATTGCTGTGCAGATTTCAAAATTGCGTTTTTTCATTTCTTTGATCTGCGAGCAAACGCTCAAACCCGAAAAACCGAATTTTGGCATACGTCCGTTGCCCAACCTCGAAACCAAATTTGTATCGGCAAACACGCTGATAGGTCTTGATAAACCCGAACAAACAAACCTATTTCGCACGCCCGAGATTATCGAAAAGGAAAACGACTTAAAAGACGTGCGACACAAACACTTTTCAGCACGCACACCCGAAACCAAAGCCAAATACCGAGAAAAAGACCAAGTTTTACGCTACGAAATAGCCGAAATTTTAACAAGTTTAGGTTACGCAGAAGGCACCGCTCAAAAACTTGCTTTGTGGAATCCTTACGACCAAAATGCGTCATCAACATTTTTTGATATGGAGTGGATGTTTGGATTGAGTGATGGGTTTGATATTGTGATTGGGAATCCGCCGTACATTGGAGAAAAAGGAAACAAACATATTTTTGAGCCGGTCAAAGAGGGCGTGTTAAAAGAGTTTTATCAAGGCAAAATGGATTATTTTTATTTCTTTTTTCATCAAGGAATAAATTTGCTAAAAGATAGTGGTATTCTATCATTCATAACAACAAACTATTTTATTACAGCAACCGGTGGTAGTAAGTTACGACAAGATTTCAAAACAAGAACAGAATTGTTACATCTCATCAATTTTGGCGAATTGAAAATTTTTGAATCTGCGATGGGACAGCACAATATGATAACTGTATTACAAAAATCTACTGTGGATTCTCAAATATGTAATTGTTGTTTAGTAGATAGGAAAGGGTTTGCAGGTGGAAAAACACTGCAAGATATATTCAATAAAAAAGACGAACAATCCACATATACAACAATTCCTCAAAACGAACTATATGATGGAAAAGAATTGTATATAAGACTTGGAAATAAAGGTGCAGGCGACACATTAACAAACATACTTAATAAAATCGCAAATGGCAACGAATTATTAGGAAATATTTGTGAAGTTAATACCGGAATTATGGGCGGATGCGACTACATAACGCCAAAAAACATTCTATATGCAGATATCGAATATGTCAGAAATAACGATATACAGAAAGACGATGGGGTGTTTGTTCTTGACTCGGAACATCCACGAGATTTAATCATTTTAGAACAATTAAAAGATACCAAACCGTTTTACAAAAATTCGGACATTTCCAAATATGTGACCAACATAGAAACTCACAAACAGATTGTTTTTTCGAGTAAAACAGCAGGCATTTCGAGTAATGTACTGAATGTTCATTTGAATAAATTTAAGAAAATTTTGGAAAAGATACGAGAAATTAATAGGGAAAATCTTAATGATTGGTGTTTTTTAAGAAGAGGTGCATCCAATCCGCATATCTTTAATAATCCCAAAATCGTAGCACCACAACGTAATAGAAAAAACACATTTGGCTATAATGAAACGGAATGGTATGCAAGTGCAGATGTTTATTTCATCACAGAGCCAAAGCCAAAATATGAATTGAAATACATCTTGGCATTACTAAACTCAAAATTATATTATGTTTGGCTCTACAACAAAGGCAAACGCAAAGGCGAAACATTAGAACTTTATCAACAACCGCTTTCCGAAATCCCGATTAAACTTGCGACAAAGAAAGAGCAATCTGAAATAGTTGATGTGGTTGATAAAATAATTTCCACAAAACAAGCCAATCCACAAGCCGATACAACCGCTTTGGAAAAACAGATTGGCACGTTAATTTATGCGTTGTACGGCTTGACACAAGAGGAAATAGAGATAATTGAACAATAAGCAATAAAAAATATTACTAAAAAATTTGGAAAATATAAAAAAAACTCTTATCTTTGTGATATTGCTAATTTACAGCAATTTAGAAGTTGAATTATTAACCATTAAAAACAAAGTGTTATGAGTACAAACAATCAAAAATCATTAAAAGAACTATTGATTCAAAGTGAGAACGAAAACCGACAAAGGGCTGAAAGATTCCAAAAAATCCTTAATTTATCAAACGAACAAGCAAATAAAAGGTCTATTGAGATGCAAAAATTAATAGATATGCCTAATGAACAATTAGACAAAAGGTTAAATGAGATGTTAAAAATTTTGGATTTCGAAAGCACATCAGCCTGCAAACTCGCTACCGCCTCAATGAGAGCATTCGACGAATCGTTTAAAATGAACGAGCGACAACGCAGATTTGGAAAAACAAGTTAGATATGAGCGACCAACCAACGCCTTCCGATGTGATGAAAGATTTTGATGCAACAACCGAACAAATGATTGTTCGAATGAGTAAGCAAATTGATAGGTGGATGCAGTATAAAAATAAAGTTTTTCCAGTGCTTAGAGATTGGGAAAAAGATACTGATAAAGAGAAATCTATTGACGATATTACGTTTGCAAATGATATTTTAAGTTTTGCCATACATTTGAGTTTTATATACTGCGATTTAGCAACGGCTGTAAGACATTATCGCACAGCAAAATTAAATTACGAAAAACGATACGCTGTAAAACATATCAACGTCATAATGGTTGAGGGGTATAGAAGTATTTATGGTTATAGCACAGATGAGAAAAAAAAATCATTTTGGAACAAGTCAATAAAGTCAATATGTGAATCCATATCTTCCGAATGTGTTGAAAAATATAAAAATCTGACAGATAAAATAATCAAAATTGGCGAAACTGGGATGTTTGATAGAAAACGCCGTAACCTTTCTGTGCACTATGACATAGATGTTGAAAAAACGTATTCGATGCTCTTAACGTTGGATGCCGATTTTGAATGTCTAAAAGCCATTGAATTTATGGCACTCACACAACAATTATGGCAATTTTCGACCGAAATACTTGAACTGAAAGATAGAGAAATAGCATCTCGACCAAACGAATTTGATGCAAAAATGGAAGAAATAATGCAATCAGACAAAATTCCCGATGTAGTTAAAGCCGAATATAAAAAAATGATGAATTTTCTTGATGAACTACCCATTTTAACAGGCAAAATAACAAACAAAACTCAATAAAAATGGAACTAATTATCATCGTATTTGCTATTTTCGCTTGCTCTCTCGCCCTGATGGGCGGAGGAAAAAGAAAGTAAAGTTTCCGCAGTTAAGACCACCGGTCTGCTCGCGCGGATGTCCACGTCCGTGTCGTAAAAAAATGAACAATAAGAAAATAGAAATATGGCAAAAAACTTAATTTTTCATAAAAAACCGTTTGATAAAGGCACAAAAACAAAAGTAGAACTTTTTGATGCCTATCTGAATGAATCACTACCGGTATTCATACATCAAAAATACTGGAGCGACATTTTTATCTATGATCTTTTTGCAGGAAAAGGATTAGATGAAAACGGAGAGTATGGTACTGCTCTGAACATTCTTAAAGGTGTTTCGCGTCATTGCGTTGCCATAGTGAAAAACAAGAAAAACTTATATGTTGTGCTGAATGACAAAGAAGAGAAAGATTCTTTGCAACAGAATGTAAATGCCTTTCTCGAAGATTGTAAGAGTCGCTGTGAAGCCCCTCAATGCGTATTTGACAAAAACAACCTAATCGTAAAAAGCAATGACTTTAAGGAGTATTTTAATGATACCATATATCCCAGATTACAAAATAGACCAGACGCAATGAAATTGATATTTCTTGATCCTTTTAATTTTGTGATGGACAATGAGGTATTCAATAAATTAACATCGTTGCCAAAGACTGACTTTATGTGTTTTATTCCTACAACATATTTGCGACGCTTTCCGACAGAGCCAACATTCAAAAAATTTATTGAGGAGTACGGGCTGATGTTTAGCCAAACAAAATACAATCATAGTCATAGAATAATTGCAGACTATATTAGAAAGTTAGTGCCTCCTGACAAAGAGTACTATATTGGACACTTTTCTATAGAAAAACCGCAAAAAACCGGCACGGGAAAGAACTATTATGGAATAATTTTTGGTTCTAACAACACGTTGGGTGCAGAAAAATTTCAGAAGGTTTGTTGGAAAATAGATCCACAAATAGGTGAGGCGGATTATAATATTGATAACGAGCCAACATACGGCGGAAATCAGGATTTATTTAACGAAATCCCCCTAAAAATAAAAGCCTTCAACGATGATCTGAAGAAATTGATCGTTGATGCAAAAATAACAACCGATTTAGAGTGTTATAGGTATGCTTTGCAAAAATGTCTTCAACCAAAACATGCTTCAACTGTTTTGAACAAATTAATGGAGACCAAACGCATACAAGAGTTCAAGACAGTTAATTCAGATATTCATAAGATTAAAAACCCTATCAAAATTGAATTGTTATGAAAACCACAAAAATTGAATGGACAGAAGCAACATGGAATCCGTCTGTAGGTTGTACTAAAAAAACGGATGGTTGTAAAAATTGCTATGCGGAAATCATGGCAAGGCGATTGCAAGCGATGGGTGCTTCCGGTTATGAAGACGGTTTTGAATTTAAAATTCTTCCCGAAAGATTGCATCAGCCGACAACAATCAAAAAGCCAACAAAATTTTTTGTGAATTCGATGAGCGACTTGTTTCACGAAAAAATGCCGTTCAGTTATCTGGATGAGATATTCGAAACTATTAAGAATACTCCACAGCATCATTATCAGATATTGACAAAAAGAGAAAAAAAACTTCAAAGATATTTTTCAAAAAGAGCAGTCCCGCCAAATGTATGGTTGGGTGTAACTGTTGAAAATGGAAGCACAAAACACCGGATAGATGTTTTGAGAGGTATTGACGCTACCGTTCGTTTTGTTTCTATTGAGCCGTTGATTGGTGATGTTGGTAAGTTGGATTTATCCGGAATTCATTGGGTAATTGTTGGCGGAGAAAGTGGGGTTTGTGCAAGACCGATGGAACCACAATGGGCTGTTAATGTTCAAAAACAATGTGAGAAACAAAATGTCGCATTTTTCTTCAAGCAATGGGGTACGTGGGGAGCGGACGGCGTAAAACGAAATAAAAAAGAAAATGGAAATATCTTATTGGGTAAAGTTTGGAAAGAAGAGCCAAAGATTTGTACTGATTTTAAAGCCAAACGGAAGGTGGCATAGTAAGCAGAAATAATTCCGTTCGTGGGGACCCGTCCGTGCATCCCGTCAAAGGTCAGATATTGGTAGAAAAACCAGCACCCCAACACCATTTTCGTCCCGTATGGGACGAGATATATTTTGTCCCATACGGGACAAACAAACGAATGAGAACGTACATTTTCTACCAACATTCCGTGCCTAACGGCACGGCGAAGCGCAAGAAACTATGAGCGGAGCGAATACCTTGTTGCCTAACCGCCAAACTTGCTAAAAATCGGAAGTTTGGCGGTTGGGAGAGTCTAATTAGCTTACTTTTATCGTATTATGCATTTTTTTCGAAGGAATAATCGGTCAATTTTTTTTCGTATCTTTGTACGATGAAAAAAATACTTCTCACAACCGCTCTTACCCTTTGTACTTTTACGATTATTTTTCCTCAAACACGTGCAAATGACATTACCGGGCTTTTCCTTGCTTACGACCCACGCACCAATTATACATCTCAAATGGAGATTTTTAGGGCTTCAGATGGCACATTCTCAGCACGTGTTGTTTGGGTTGAGGACGCTCGACAACTACACACCATAGGCACAATACAGATTCGGAACCTAACGTTTGATTCGCAAAGCAACGAATGGCGTAATGGAAGAGTAATGTTCGAAGGTCGTGAATTTCGCTTAAATGCTCGCTTCGCCGAAGACGGAAGACTTAGAATAAGAGGTTTTTTGGGAATCTCACTGCTCGGTCGAACGCAGTATTGGATACGTGAAAGTGAGTTGCGGAGCTCCTAAGATTGCGCGGAAAGAGGGGGATTCGAACCCCCGGTACAGTTACCCGTACGACAGTTTAGCAAACTGTTGGTTTCAGCCACTCACCCATCTTTCCGTGCTTTAGCTGAACAAAAAGCGCTGCAAAGATAACACTTTTTTTTGAATTGACCAAATTTTTTTTAATTCCCCATTTTCCATTTTCAATTCTCAATTATTTTTTGTATCTTTGCAAGTTCTAACCACTACAAAATTTCGTTTGTTTTATGGGTAAAGTTATTTCAATTATTAACCAAAAAGGAGGTGTGGGAAAAACCACAACAGCAATCAATTTGGCTGCAGGGTTAGCCATATTGGAGAAGAAAGTTTTGCTGATTGATGCCGATCCGCAAGCTAATGCAACATCGGGATTGGGCTTTGATCCGAATAACGTTACGACAAGCATTTTCGAATGTATGGTAGATCATGTGGATCCGCGTGAGATTGTCCTCAAAACATCTACACCAAACCTAAGTCTAATTCCTTCGCATATTGATTTAGTTGGAGCGGAAATTTTGCTGGTGGATAAGCCTAACCGCGAGCAAGTTATGCGCATGGCAGTTAACAAAATTCAGGACGACTATGACTTTGTGATTATCGATTGTTCGCCCTCGTTAGGGTTGATCACTTTAAATGCTATGACGGCTTCGGACTCGGTTATTATTACCGTGCAATGCGAGTATTTTGCACTGGAAGGTCTTGGAAAATTGCTTCACACGATAAAGCTCGTTCAAGAACGTTTTAACGAGAATTTAGGCATTGAAGGAATTTTGTTAACGATGTATGACGCACGCCTTCGCCTTGCCAAACAAGTGGTTGAAGAGGTTCAAGAGCACTTTAAAGAATTGGTGTTTAATACACTGATTTATCGAAATACCAAATTAGGTGAATCGCCAAGTCACGGTAAAACGATTTTAGACTACGATGCTCAATCGGTAGGATCCATAAACTACCTTAATTTAGCAAGGGAAATCTTGCAAAACAACGACTTGACAAATATTAAAAACGCTGATAAAATACTTTCCGAACATGACTAAAAAACCGGCATTAGGCAGAGGTCTTGGCTCCTTGATGGGAGATCTTGAAGCCGGACCGAAAAGACATCGCTCCGAAATTCCCGAAGCATCGGTAGTTGCCGGAATCGCAGAAATATCAATCGCAGAAATCGATCCTAATCCCGAAAATCCACGAAAAGATTTTTCCGATGAGGACATCAACGAATTGGCAGAATCCATCAAAAACATGGACATTATTCAGCCAATTACCGTTCGAAAACACGGAGGTAGATACCAAATTATTTCCGGTGAACGTCGCTTTCGTGCATCTAAAATCGCAGGAAAAAAAACAATTCCCGCTTATATTCGAGTTGCTACCGACATACAAACACTGGAAATGGCAGTCACCGAAAATATCCAGCGCGAGAACCTAAATCCGATTGAAATCGCACTCACTTATGAAGCCTTGAGGGAAGCACAAAATCTGACGCAAGAACAATTGAGTAACCGCTTGGGTAAAAGTCGTGCGGCTATCGCAAATCACTTGCGTTTGCTGAAACTTCCTGCCGAAATTCAAATGGCGTTGAAAAACGAAGAAATCCATATCGGGCACGCCAAACCTCTAATTACGCTCGAAAGTGATGAAGAGCGAATTAAAATCTTACATCAAATTTTGCAAAATGAATTATCGGTTCGTCAGGTGGAAGAACTTTGCAAAAAAGCCGACTCTTCCGAGAAATTTGCAAAACTGAATAGAACTACAATTTCTGATAAATTAGTGCAAATCCACGATGATTTGTCGCAAAAATTAGCAACGCAGGTCAAATACAAAATCTCGAAAGCCGGCAAAGGGCAAATTACCATCGAATTTGACTCGGAAGACGATTTTCATCGCATTATTTCGATGCTAAAATAAGTGTTTTGACACATTTAACCAACATAAAATTGAGCCTTATCGGCGTTCTGTTTATGCTGAACTCTGTGGGATTTTCGCAAGATACAATTTTTGCAGAACAGCCTCCGGAAATTCAAGTGGAATACCAAGCAGAAATCCTGCAGGGTCCTCGAATAATTTCGGAGACACCGCCAATAATTGCTGCAAACGAACCCTTTCGACTACCCGGACACAGAAACCCGAGAGTAGCCGGCTGGCTTTCGGCAGCAATACCGGGTGCCGGACAAATTTACAATGGACAATGGTGGAAAGTGCCGATCATTTACGGAGGTGCGGGTTTTTTGGTCTATCTTCACAACTTCAATCGAACAGAGCGCAATAGATTTCAAAGCGAGTATCGCTGGAGGCTGAATAATCCACTAGAACAGTACAATGATCCGGCGTTGGCACTGTTTAGCACGGATCAAATCTTAAGTGCTCGAAATTTTTATAGAAGAAATTTGGAATTGGTCTATGTTTTTTCCGCATTGCTATATTTTCTGAACATTGTTGATGCTATTGTGTTCGCACATCTGGCAGCATTTGATGTGAGCGACAATTTAACCATGCGTGTAGAGCCTTTCGCAACGCCGGATATGTCATTTCACGCCCTCAATAATCAACGTGTCCCGATGCAAGGGGGCTTGCGACTAACTTTTACACTAAAATGAATATAGGGGCAGGTAAACCCTGCCCCTACGATGAAAAATCAAATATAATCAACCATGTACGGGCGGGGTTCGCCCGCCCAAAAAATCAATGAAAATCGCACTACTTGGATACGGAAAAATGGGCAAAATAATCGAAAAAATTGCCTTACAAAACAATCATGAGGTTGTTGCGAGAATCGACAATGAAAACGATTGGGGACTCATGGAAAGCAAGCTGAAGCAAGCCGATGTGACCATCGAATTTTCAACACCGCAGACGGCAATAAAAAATATTCTTCGATGCTTTGATTTAAATATCCCGATTGTGGTCGGAACTACCGGTTGGGACGAACAAAAAGATGAAATTTTGGCGTATGCCAAACAACATCAAAAAACGTTGTTTTATGCATCAAATTTCAGTATCGGCGTGAACTTATTTTTTGAATTGAACAAAAAACTGGCAGAAATGATGAAGAACTACACGGATTACAAGGTCAGTATGGAAGAAGTTCATCATTTACAAAAACTCGATAAGCCGAGCGGTACAGCGATTTCATTAGCAAAAGATTTACCGCTGGAAATTTCAAACATAAAATCTTTTCGAGAAAAAGATGTTTTTGGTGTACACACCGTTCTTTACGAATCGAACGAAGATATTATCGAAATTAAACACGAAGCCAAATCACGTGAAGGCTTTGCAATAGGTGCGGTTTTGGCAGCCGAATGGCTCATCGGAAAAACAGGAATTTATACAATGTCGGATATATTAAAATGAGTTCATAAAGTTAGAAAGTTTATAAAGTTCATAAAGAGGTCTTGTAAACCTCAAACAACTTTACAAACTTTATAAACTTTACAAACTTTACAAACTAAAAAATATGCTAACACTCCTAATCACACTAATCATCATTGCCCCCATCATCGCAAGTCTTGCCGTTATTTTCAAACAACAAGGCAGACACTGGTGGGAAGCCATTATTTCGCCATGGAATTTGTGGATACTGATTAAAATCACAAATAAATCTTGGTGGTGGATCTTGCTGCTTTGCATTCCGTTTCTCAATTTCTTTGTGTTGATGTTGCTTTTTGTGGAGGTCTCGGTAGGTTTCAGACGCAATGCGATATGGGAATATTTTGCTGCAGCGGTGTTGCCGTTTTTGTATTTTCCGTATTTGGTTTTTGTGAAAAAGGAAGTTTTTGTTCAACCGAAAGATTTGCCGGTGTACAAAAAAGGCATCACACGCGAATGGTTTGATACCATTATTTTTGCGGTGATTGCCGCATCAATTGTTCGAATGTTTTTCTTTGAAAACTACATGATTCCAACGTCTTCGATGGAGAAGTCGATGTTGGTTGGCGACTATTTATTTGTCAGCAAATTGGCGTATGGTGCGAGAATGCCGATAACACCGCTTTCATTTCCGCTTGTTCATCACACGTTGCCATTGATTGGAACAAGGTCGTATATTGATGCCGTTCAGTTGAATTATCGCCGATTTTTTCAGCGAAACACCGTGCAACGTGGCGATATTGTGGTTTTCAATTTTCCGGTTGGAGATACGGTTTCGACGGTGTACCAAAGTACAAGAGATTATTATGCTCTTGTTCGAGAATACGGCAGAGATGAGGTTTGGCGAAACAGGGCAAGGTTTGGCGACATCATTGTTCGACCGGTTGATAAACGTGAAAATTTTGTAAAGCGCAGTGTTGCTGTTGCGGGAGACACGTTGCAAGTCATCAATGGGCAGATTTTCGTCAATGGCGAACTGCAAAGGTGTCCGAAACATATTCAATTCAATTATCAGATTTTTCCAAGTCCGCTGGTGATTCCGAGAGCAAGATGGCGTGAGATAGGCGTTTCCAACGAAGATATTGAAATACTTTTCGCATTTGGAGCTGTGCCTTTGACGAGCGAAATGCGTGAAAGGGTAAAAATGCTTCCGGGTGTTGAAGAGGTTAGATCGTTAATTTCTTCAGAAAGCAGATTCGATCCGCGAGTTTTCCCGCACGATGAGCGATTTCCTTGGAATGTTGATAATCTTGGACCAATTTTTATTCCTCAAAGAGGTAGCACAATCGAAATCTCACTCGAAAATTTACCGCTTTATTATCGCATTATCACAACTTACGAAGGAAACCATTTGGAGGTTAGGGGAGAGCAAATTTTCATCAATGGCGAATTAGCGACTACTTATACATTCCAAATGGATTATTTTTGGATGATGGGCGACAATCGCCATAATTCTGCAGATTCACGTAATTGGGGATTTGTACCGGAAGATCATGTTGTCGGAAGACCTGTATTTACATGGCTTTCGTTAGATAGAGACCGATCATTTCCGCGAAATATCCGCTGGCATCGCATGTTTCGGGCGGTGAGGTAATTAATCATCGTCTTCTCTCCGCCGATTAAACAGTGGTCGGAACGAGTCAAATTCGCGGCGGTATGCAATGCCGGCACCTTGTGAATAAGCCATTTGCGAAGGACCTCGTAAAAAATCTCGTACGTTCGGACGTCTAAAAAGCCTAAAACTGAGCCTATTCGTAAGGCGATATTCTACATTGAACTCCATAACTGTTTGGGTCGGATTTTCAACTCGGCCATCTCTTGCCAAACCACCTTGGCCTACATGCCCGTCTATGAGCAGCCGGTTATCAAGAAACTGTGCACCCATGGAGACCTGTGTTTGTGCAGTACTGTGAAGATCTTCCGGTCTGTAGCTCATGCTAACATTGAAATTATCAAAATTTAGCATGCTGTTAACTTGGTTGAACAAAACATCCCATGCCATCGCCCCGGTATTGATGCCTTGAGCGAGATTTTCGCCCGGTACTGTGAACCCCCCTGAAAGTAAGAGAAAAAAGGATTGTCTCATCATTTCATTTTCGTCGTCTCTGTTTATTGCAGTGAAAAATTCCGTACGTGTATTTTCGTCAACTGTCGGTAGTCGAAAATCAAATCGTATGTCGGGTTGCGACATACGCCCTGATAGATTGATCACATTTTGAACATTGACTCTTCGCATAGTGATACCACTCGTCGAAGGTTGATTGGCAAAGATTGGTGCCAAGCTCGCTTGAGTCGAATAAACTGCCGAGACATCCAAAATCATGTTGCCCGGGTCGCCTGTCCATTGAAGAGTTCCGCCACGCTCAATATAAAAGCGTCGAGTAACCAGTCGTCCCAACCCTAATGCACGGTCTTCAAACGTAAAATCGTAAAAACCGTCCTGCAGAACATAATCGCCAAACAGCGTGAACTCTTGTGTTCTTGAGTCAAAATTCATTCGCAAATTACCGCTTCCTTGTGCATGGATGAGACCTGAAATCGGCGGGGCATCCATATCAAAAAACACAGATGCATCAGGTGTAACGTCAATGTTTAATCTCACGATAATATTTGTCGGAACGTCCAAGTCTGCCGCTGCCCTGTTTGCAGTAGAAAAAATATCTCCCCCCTCGTCTATTTCAGGAACAACAAAATGAATAAATTGATTAGCCTCTGAAATATTGAATCTCGAACTGTAATTGATTTGCAATTCCGTACCTCTTTCCGTTCGCCCTTGAACATCAATAAGAATATTCTCAACAGGTCCGCTAAGATTCACATTTCCGCTAAGAAAAACCCTTCCGAAAAAATCTTCATTAACCGAACGAGTGGTGTTTAGGGCTAAAAAATTGCTCGCTTCAATGTTGATACCTAATCGGAAATCATCAAATCTGTTGTGATGCAATCCACCCGACAACGTGGCTTGTGTTTGATTAACCATATCCTCCAAATTCGTATTAACAAAGATGATGCTGTCCAAACTAAATATAATTTTTTCGGGTCTTATGGCGTAATATGTATTCAAGAAATCTATTTTCATGACTGCACCGTCAAGTGTCAAATCACCATAAAAATTGGGGCTTCTCAACAATCCGTCAAGTGTTAGTTCTCCACTGAATTTTCCGGTCAGTGATGAAGAAAAGGTTTCCACGTAATTTTTCAAGAGTGATAAATCCATTTCCGAAGCAGATATATTTAGGTCAAGCCTTCGCTCTTCATCGATCGAATAGAAATAACCGTTTGCCGAAAGATAAGTTTTACCACCATCTTGAACATTAAGACTGATGAAACTTTTGGTAGTTCCCTCCTCCACAATGGTGCTTAAAAATGCAGTTCCATAGTTAAATTCGTTTACCGAAAAATTTTCGATTCTTAAATTCGAGTTGAAGCGCACTGTTGTGTAAAAATCAAAAATGCTAATATCGCCCGAAATTGCTCCGTCGAAATGTATCCCTATTCGCTCAATGATAGGAGACCAAGTGCCTAATTGGTAATGCTCAAAACGAAGTTCCAACATACTGTTCGGTTCTCTTGACAAGTCACCGTTTAGACTTAGGTATTCCAAAGTGTCATTTTGATTGTAAAAACGTATGTTTTCGAAATGAACACCCACGGAATCAATAAGAATTGAATTATTTGGGTCAAATCGCCAAGATTGATTACCCAAAGACAGCTCAGAATTTTGAACATTGAACAAAATTTGGTTATATGCCAAAGTAGCCATATGTCCGCCTAAGTTTCCATTGATTTGCAAGTTTCCATCTGAGTTTCCAGTCCAATCCAATTCCCACAAAACAAAATCATTTTTAAATTTGGCGACAACGGAAAATTCATCAAAATAGCGACTATCATTGATGCGTAAATCTCTTGCGTCTAAATTAACTTCAAAAATACTATCGTGAACTTCTCCTTTGATGTCCAAGAAAGAGGCATAAAAACCATACACGGTTGCGTGGTTTGCTCTAACAGTCAAAGATAGCGGTTGGTATGTTCCGTTGTATTTAAGTTGTAGATTCGCACCTTGAGGCAAGTCTATTTCCGGCAAAAAATACGACAGAAATCCTCCTGTTTTGTAAACATTGAGGGTCAGATCCAAGGACGTAGGGACGTGGTATATTGTATCCCGACGATCTCGTGTGAGAATTTCTCGAGATCCAAGTAATTCAGCATCTTCAACAACCAAACGAAGTGCTGATAAATAATTCATTATAATATCGTTCCAAATCGCATCAATGTTGGAAAGCTTGTGATTCCCGAAAGCGTTTATGCTGAAATAGTCACAGATTAGTTTTGTCGAAGTGCCTTGCGGTAAAATTTGTTGGGAAGCAGAGAGGCTATTCATGCGAAACGTCGTATCCTTGAGTGCTAAATTCAAGTTGGATAAATCCAAATTCCCAATCAAAGAGTCAATGTTAAGATTGTACAATTTTCCGGAGAAATCGAAACTCAACAATGCAGGGTTTGTGTCATTTAGAAACACAAATTCCGCTAAGTCGACATCATTAAAAACTCCGCTTACCTCTAAATATGGATTTTTTGGATCAAACGATAACTCGCCTGAAATTTCGGCAGTTCCATGATAGTCAGTCACAGAAATTGCAGCAGCAATATGTTGTCGAACCCAATCGCCTTCTATCAAGACTGTATTGATTTGTCGGTTTTGATATTCGACATTTTCCAAAACCATATTGGTCGAAAAATCAATGCCGTTTTCCGTTGAAAATTTTCCATCGAACGAGCCGTTCAGTCCTAAATTATTGCCTAGTGCTTTTTCGTTCAACAACTGCCCCAAAGCCAATCCTGTCCCATTGATATGCCCGGAGAAATCAAAATTTTCTCGTAGTGTATCGTGCGAAAAACTGAAAATCGTTTGTATATTTCCTACTTCAGTAGTTAGGTTTATATTCGCCCTCAAATCTGACGAAAATCCTGTGATTTGTCCATACAGAGAGGACAAGCCGAGATTGTGAAGTTCATCAGGAATTGTAATTTCCCTGAAATTTGGAAGCAAAAATCCATCGACATCTTCCGGAGAAGTTGTGAAGTTTTGAATTGAAAAATCCAAAAATGTATTATCAAAATCCGGCAATCCTGCCATTAAAATATTTCCGTAAAACGCGGTGTTTCGCCCATAGGATACCCTAAAATTATGGGCTCGAAAATTATCAACATGTCCTAAAATACTTCCCGAAATGTGAAAGTTATTTTGCTTCCCTTCGAGTCCCGGAGCAAAATGAATCAAGTCATTAAAACTTAAATACGAATCTCTGAAGTTCGCGTATATCCGCACATTCGATATGAAATCTTCTCGGTAATCATCCCACGACTCTGTTGTAAACCTTAGGTCGAGGTCTAAGTCGCTATTTGATGTGCTGATGCTTGTTTTGCGAGCAATGATGCCTCTTGGAGATACGTTTGCACGCGAGGAAAAATTCCAAACTTCAAAACCGCCTTGTTCCTTGAACGAAAGATTTTCGATTGTAGCCAGAATGTTGTCACCGAAGATATTAAAACTTCTTGCGGTAAGATTGATATTGCTCAACGACAGATTACTGAAGTCGATAAATTGGAATGTGTCGCCTTGCGAATACACTTCATCCACAAACGAAAAACTTGCGTTTCTCAAAAAAACTGCCGAAGTTCTGAACACAAAATCTGATACGCTCGTATCTTCTGGATAAGCTTGGAGCGATTCGATGATGCGCTTCAAATTACTGACGCTGTCTTCTTCGTAACGATGAAGTTGAAAAACAAGATCGTAAATATGAGTTGCTCCTAAAGTCAGATGCTGTGCAGAAAACTCGCGAACCGAAGTTTGTAAACTTCCGACATCAAACAGCAAATTTTGATGATGATCATAAACTATGACTCCGGAAACTTTTATTTGTCTCGAAAAAAAATCTATATTTACACGTTGAACTCGTGCGGAAATCCCAAGTTCTTTGGATTGTTGAGCGAGCCACCGATTGACTACTTGGGTTTGCAAAAGCGGAGAACTTATCGCAAACAGCAATAAAATAAGCACTCCCAGCAGACCCAATCCGATTTTGCTGAAAATTTTTGCTGTTTTTTTTAGTGTTTTGTTCATAAAAAGCCATACTTTTGCAATGTAAAATTACGACTTTTTTCTGAAATTAGCAAGTTTTTTCAGTAAAAATAGTTCGGTGAATAAATGATTTCACAGATGTTTGCTTGTGAAGCAGGCGGTGCATTTGCTGCATGATCGGATATTTCTCATGTTCATTTTCGGGAATGTGTTGCATGATTTTTTCCAAAGCGCGAACTCCTTCAAGTGTAACATTGTTAGTCATTGAAGAGTCAAAAAGCCCTTTGCCGATAAGCAATCCGAGTGTTCGGTTTCGACTCAAGTCGTTCAATGCGGTTAGGCTCAAATCGCCAATTCCACAGTACTTGAACAGTGTCTCCGGATTTACACTGAAATACTTCATCAACAATCGAATCTCATTCAAAATCTTTGTAAACACAAGAAATCTGACGTTTGGCGAATTGTAATAAGCGTCCACAATTCCCATGGCAATGGCGTACACGTTCTTGAACAAACTTAGGTATTCCACGCTGTCGATATCGTCGAAGTATTCCGTTATTATCAAATCGCTGCATAACACAGAGCGAATGGTTTCGTAGGTGTGTTTGGATTTGCAAGCCAGCGTAAACGCCGTAGGAATTTTAAAAATCATTTCATTTGCAAACGAAGCACCTTTCATTGAACAGATACAGCAATCGGGCAGTTTTTCGGAAATGTAAGTACTGATAAGTACACCATCGTGAGCAAAACCTTTTGCTCCAATGACCAAAATCGTTCCTGCGTTGAACTTGTGCTTGGTAAAAAAGTCTGCAATTGCCGATGAAGGAATAGCAATAAACACCAATTCTGCATTTACGATGTCTGCAAAATTGCTTGTCGCTTTGATATGCCTTGGCAAGGTTTTATTCGGAAAATATTTGCTGTTTTTTCGATGCTTATTGATGTCGTCAACAACATCCGACTCAATCGTGTAAATTGTCACGTCCGATTCAGGGTTGATAGCGTTGGCAAGGGCTGTGCCAAACGTTCCGGCTCCGAGAATAGCTGTTTTCATGGATTATTTCACACGTTTGTATTTCCGGAAACGGAGCTGTATCACGCCAAAAAATGCTTCTTTGAAGATTTTTTTACTCATCTTCGATTGCCCGAGCGTTCTGTCGGTAAAAACAATGGGCACCTCCACGACTTTAAAGCCAAGTTTGTAGGCTGTAAACTTCATTTCGATTTGAAATGCATAACCTACAAATTTGACATTGTCCAAATCAATAGCTTCGAGTACTTCTCGCTTGTAACAAATAAATCCGGCCGTCGCATCACCAATTTTCATACGCGTTATCATGCGAACGTAAGCTGAAGCATAGTACGACATTAAGACACGTCCGATAGGCCAATTCACAACATTTACAACGCCATTTGCATAACGAGAGCCTACGGCGGCATCTGCACCATCGTTGTGACAAGCAGCGTACAAACGTTCCAAGTCATTCGGATTGTGCGAAAAATCCGCATCCATTTCAAAAATATACGCATAGTTGCGTTGCAATGCCCATTTGAAGCCGTGAATATACGCAGTTCCAAGTCCTAACTTTCCTTTGCGTTCTTCAATAAATAAACGTTCCGGAAACTCGGTCATTAGGCGTTTGACAATATCTGCCGTTCCATCGGGCGAATTGTCTTCCACGATGAGAATGTGAAACTCTTTTGGCAACGAAAACACTTTGCGAATAATGGCTTCGACATTTTCTTTCTCGTTATACGTTGGGATGATAATTAGGCTGTCAGACATGATGTTTGGTTTTATTTTTGCAAAGATACAAAAAATTTTTGAACCGTAGGGGGAGGCATACCTCGCCCCTACAAATTATCCCTCAACAACCGCCAACCCGCCTTCGCTCGTTTCTTTGTAAAGGCTTGGCATATCGTGACCGGTTTTTTTCATAACCATCACAACTTTGTCGAAACTCACCAGGTGTCGCCCGTCCGACATCAAAGCGTATATATTGCTGTCGAATGCACGTGTTGCGGCAAATGCACAACGCTCAATACAGGGAACTTGCACCAATCCTAACATCGGATCACAAGTCAGTCCCAGGTTGTGTTCCAAACCCATTTCTGCGGCATATTCAATTTGAAAAACACTTCCGCCGAAAATCTGATTTGCGGCACCGGCAGCCATTGCACAAGCAACACCGACTTCGCCTTGACATCCTACCTCTGCACCGGAAATAGACGCATTTTCTTTAGCTAAGTTTCCAATTAATCCCGCTGTTGCCAATGCTTTTAAAATGCTTTTTTCTGTAACGCTGTGTGCTTTATGGCTGTGATAAAGTACTGCGGGTAATACACCGGAAGAGCCACAAGTTGGAGCTGTTACCACTTTTCCGCAAGACGCATTTTCTTCGGATGTTGCCAAAGCATAAGCAAAAGTCAAGGCACGCCCTCGTAACGAATTTTTGTATGCAAGTGCTTTGGCGTGATAGGATGATGCTTTTCGTTGCAATTTCAATCCCCCCGGCAATACACCATCTTTTTCCAAACCTTCTTCTACCGTTTCCCTCATCACATTCCAAACCTCTTTCAAATAGTCCCAGAAATCAGATTGTTCGTGCATTTCTACATATTCCCAAAAGGTATGATTGGTTTCTCTACACCAAGCCAAAATATCTCTCATTTTTGTATGTGGGTAAATATGTGTTTTTTGAGCAGATTCAGAACTGTCGTCCACGATTTCTCCGCCGCCGATACTATAAACCATCCATGTTCCCAAAATCAAATCTTCGCTGCTCAATGCCTCAAAAAACATGGCATTTGGATGGCGTTTTTTAAATTCCGGATTCCATAAAATTTCGGTTCGATCTTGTCCTAAAATGTTGTAAATTGCGACATCTGTTAAGTGTCCTTTTCCGGTCAAACAAAGACTTCCGAAGAGTGTAACGCGAAATTTTACCGCTTCCGGATACTTGGTTTTGAAAATTGTTGCTGCACGCGAAGGCCCCATGGTGTGGCTGCTCGAAGGACCATTCCCGATTTTGTACAGTTTTGTGATGCTTTCCATTCGATTTTTTTTTGTATCTTTGTGTGTAAATTTACCGGCAAAAGTACAAAAAAAATGGCAGACTTGCAAATTTTTTCCGACGAATATTTTATGAATGAAGCCTTGAAAGAGGCTCAAAAAGCGGCAGCCTTAGATGAGGTGCCTGTTGGTGCGATAGTTGTTTGTAAAAATAAAATTATTGCAAGAGCACACAACTTGACCGAACGTTTGAACGATGTTACCGCTCATGCGGAAATGCAGGTATTTACAATGGCTTCTGATTATATTGGCGGAAAATATTTAGATGAATGTACGCTGTATGTTACTTTAGAGCCTTGTGTAATGTGTGCTGGTGCGGCATTCTGGACGCAATTGGGAAAACTGGTTTATGGTGCTTCGGATTCCAAACGAGGATACTCTCAAGTAAATCCCTCTATTCTGCATCCGAAAACAGTTGTAATTTCCGGTGTTTTGGAAGACCCTTGCGGAAAAATTGTTTCAGATTTCTTTAAGAGTAAACGATGATAACATGGAACGCCTAACTTATTTTGTTGATATCTTACTCCCGCTTCCGTTGCAAAACACGTTTACATACCGTGTGCCGCAGGAATTGGAAAGCGAGATCGCCGTGGGTAAGCGTATGGTGGTTCCTTTTGCAAACCATAAAAAATATGCGGGCTTAATTGTGCGAATTCATCACGAAGCACCAACGGCTTACACTACGAAATATGCTCAATCGGTTTTGGATGAAAAGCCAATTATTAATGACATTCAACTTGAATTCTGGCAATGGATTTCGTCGTATTACATGTGTACGCAGGGCGATGTGATGGCTGCCGCTTTGCCTTCCGCTTTCAAACTTAGCAACGAGAGTAGAATTGTACTGAATCCCGATTTTGACGGCGATGTTTCTATGCTTTCCGAACGTGAATTTCGAGTTGCAGAAGCCCTGCATCACAAGCCGGAACTGACTATTGATGAAATTTCAAAAATCACAGGACTTGTCAAAACCATCCACTTGATCAAAAATCTTCGCGACAAAAATATCGTGATGATCAAAGATGAAGTTTTGGAAAAAATAAAGCCAAAAATCGAGGTTTATCTGAGGCTTCACGCCGATTACGACAACGAGGAAAACTTACAGAATCTGTTTAATACGTTAGAGAAAAAAGCGGTTAAGCAGCTGGAAGTTTTGATGATGTTTATCCATTTGACCGCTGGTCAAACTATCAGAGAGATCAAGCGTTCGGAACTTTCGAATGCATTACAAAATGCAACGGCGACTATTCAAGCGTTAGTCAAAAAACAAGTTTTCGAGTTAGTTGAAAAGATAGAAACACGCTTGGAAACCTCAGATTCTACACACGAGATAGACCATATCAAATTTTCCGACGAACAACAAAATGCATTTGATGAAATTCAAAATCACTTTCAAGAAAAGAATGTTGTACTTTTGCACGGTGTAACCGGAAGCGGCAAAACGGAAATTTATATCAAACTTATCGAACAAGCTGTCAATAGGGGAGAGCAGGTTTTGTATTTGCTTCCGGAGATTGCTTTAACCTCGCAAATTATTCAGCGGTTGCGAAAATATTTTGGCGAGAAAGTGGGAATTTATCACTCCAAATTCAACGAGCAAGAACGTGTTGAAGTTTGGCAACGTGTGATGAATAAAGGCGAGAAGCAATTTCAAATTGTTTTGGGTGCACGTTCGGCGGTGTTTTTGCCGTTTGATAATTTAGGTCTTGTCATTGTGGATGAAGAACACGAAACATCGTTCAAACAGTACGATCCCGCACCGCGTTATAATGCTCGAGATGCTGCAATTTATCTTGCAAATCTGCATCAAGCCAAGACTATTTTAGGCTCTGCAACGCCTTCGGTAGAAAGCTACTTCAATGCACAAACCGGAAAATACGGCTTGGTCGAACTTCTAAAACGTTATGGAAACGTGAATCTACCAAATATCCGTATTGCCGACCTCAAGCAAGAGACTCGCGAAAAAACTATGCACAGCCATTTTTCCTCAATGTTGATCGACGAAATGACGAAAGCATTAGAAAAAAAAGAGCAAATAATTTTATTTCAAAATCGGCGTGGTTTCTCGCTTCGCTTGGAGTGTGATGTGTGCAATTTTATGCCCGAATGCGAGAATTGCGATGTAACGCTGACTTATCACAAGCACAGTAATCAGTTAAAATGTCATTATTGCAGCTTGGCGGTTCCGGTTCCTGAAAAATGTCCAAAATGCGGACATTCACACTTAACGATGAAAGGTTTTGGCACTGAAAAAGTCGAAGACGATTTGGCTGTTTTTTTTCCGGACACCAAAATTCGTCGAATGGATTTAGATACCACACGCTCTAAAAATGCCTATCGACAAATCATTCAGGATTTCGAGGATAGAAAAATAGATGTCTTGGTCGGCACGCAAATGGTTACAAAAGGTCTGGATTTCGACAATGTGAGTGTGGTTGGAATTTTGAGTGCCGATAATTTGATTTCATTTCCGGATTTTCGAGCTTACGAACGCAGTTTTCAGTTAATGGCGCAAGTGAGTGGACGGGCAGGGCGCCGCAACACGCAGGGTACGGTTATTATTCAAACGTTCAATAAAAATTTTCTGGTGTTGCAACAGGTTATCGACAATAATTATTTCGAAATGTATCTTTCGCAACTTCGCGACAGACAGCAATTTCACTACCCGCCGTATTATCGACTCATTCGGATTGCGGTCAAACACAAAGATTTTAATGTTTTAGAAAAAGGAGTTACGGCTTTATCGCATCAGCTGAAGAATGCTTTCGGAAATCAAGTTTTGGGTCCGAATTTCCCGCTTGTGTCACGGATTAACACGTATTATATCAAAGAGTTTTTGCTAAAATTTGATCGTCAAAAAAACATCACTACTTTGAAAAATCAACTAGCCGAAGTTTTGCAAAACTTTTCAAAAAGTTCTCCGCACAAGAGTCTTCGTATTGTTACGGATGTTGATCCGCAGTAGAACGGGCTGTTAGTCAGAAAACGAATCAACAAAAAAGAGTTTTGGTAAGAAAAAACAAAATGCTTTTCTAAAACCCTTCGAGAATCGCAATCCGCTTTTCTATCGGCGGATGCGTAGCAAACAAATTGCTCATAAACGATTTCTTTTTAGCTATCGGATGCTCGATAAAAAGTTGAGCAACATCTTCTCTTGTGATAGCATCTACATTTGGATTTCCACTGATTTTTCGTAAAGCATTTGCCAAAGCATGTGGATTTCGGGTCATTTCGGCAGCACCGGCATCAGCCATATACTCTCGTTTTCGCGAAATAGCAAACTTCATTAAAATTGTGAAAAAATATCCAACGGTTGCCACGAGAATAACAACTAACCACATCAAAGCTTGCCCACCACCATTTCTGTTTCCACCACCACTGCTTCTTCCTCCACTCATATTTGAAAAGAACAGCATCCGCAAAGCCATTTGTGAAATAAAAGCAAAAATTCCAACAAAAACAATCGAAATAATCAGCACTCTTACATCTCTATTTTTGATGTGCATGAGTTCGTGTGCAATAACGGCTTCCAGCTCTTGATCGTTGAGTTTTTGGATTATTCCGGTTGTCAATGTTACTGTGTAGGTTTTCTCGTTTATTCCGCTGGCAAAAGCGTTTAGCGAATCGTCTTGAATGACATTTACCCTCGGCATTCTCATTCCGGATTGAATGCACAAATTTTCAACAAGGTTGTAAACTCGCATATTTTCCTTTCTTCCCAACGGCTTTGAATGCACGGCACTGTTGATAATGGTTGTGTTTGCCCAATAAGCAATCAAAAACCAAATGGCTACACCTGCAATCACAAAAGGTGCGACATTTGTCAAGAAATTTTTGAGAAAATACGAATTAAACAAACTTAATCCGGCAGTTTGGATTTCGTATGCAAAAGCAAAAAGATAAACAGCATACGAGAGCACCAACACCAACACCGGAAAAAGTATCAATAGAATGGTCGAACGTAGATTATTTCTACGTTGTTGCGTTTGAATTCCTATGTAAGCCATAATTGTTAAAATTTAACTTCGGGTGCAACTTCCAACGTAGCACGCTGATCTGCTCCGAGATCGTACATAACTTCTCTCTTGAAATTAAACATCGAGGCAATGATGTTTGATGGAAAAATTTGCACTCTGTTGTTGTATTCTCTGGTTGCGGAGTTAAAAAACCTGCGAGCCGCAGCCAGTTTATTTTCCACATCGGAAAGTTCGGTTTGCAATTGCAAAAAATTCTGACTGGCTTTCAAATCCGGATATGCCTCAAGCGTTACACGCAAGCCCGATAGAGCAGATGTTAATGCGTTGTCGGCAGCGATTTTATCGTCGATAGATGCCGCTGCTACAGTTTGATTTCTTGCATTGACAACACGAGTCAGCGTTTCCTGTTCGTGTGTAGCATAGCCTTTAACAGCATTTACAAGGTTTGGAATAAGGTCGCTACGCAGCTTTAGTTGCACGTCGATATCGGCAAAAGCATTTTCTCTGTTGTTGCGAAATCTGACTAATCTGTTGTAAGATGAGATCACAAGCAGTACGATGATTACTGCTACGATGATTAAAATTAGGGTTGTGTTCATTGTTATCAATTTTGGAGTTCTAATTTGCAAAGATACAAAAAAAAATTCGTATCTTTGCAAAAAATTACGAAATTAACATGAAAAAAACCGTTCTTAGTGGCATACGACCAACCGGAGATTTACACCTCGGCAATTATTTTGGTGCATTGAAAAATTTTGTAAAAATGCAAGATGAGTTCAATTGCTATTTTTTTGTTGCGGATTATCATTCGCTGACAACTCATCCGAATCCTGAAAATCTGCGTAAAAACACACGTCGTGTTTTGGCGAATTATATTGCAGCGGGTTTAGACCCGAAAAAATGTGCATTGTACATTCAAAGCGATGTTCCGGAAGTTGTAGAGTTGTATTTGTTTTTGAATATGAATGCATATTTGGGCGAGCTGGAACGCAGTGTAACCTTCAAAGACAAAGCTCGTCAACAGCCTGACAATGTGAATGCTGGGTTATTGACTTATCCTGTATTGCAGGCTGCCGACATCCTCATTCACAAAGCGGATTTTGTTCCGGTTGGAAAAGATCAAGAGCAACATTTGGAAATGGCACGAACATTGGCAAATCGGTTTAACCACTTGTATAAAACGACGTACTTTTCAGAACCGCAAGCTTACAATTTTGGCGAAAATTTAGTCAAAATTCCGGGTTTGGACGGCTCCGGAAAAATGGGGAAATCGGAAGGCGAAGCCAATGCGGTTTATTTGGGCGAAGACCCTGAAAGCATTCGCAAAAAAGTGATGAAAGCTGTTACGGATTCCGGTCCGACAGAACCTAATCAAGAAAAACCCGAAGCCATAAAAAATATTTTTCAATTGATGAGCGTTGTTTCCAAACCTGAAACTTTGGAGTTTTTTGAAAGTGCATATAGCACATGCCAAATCCGCTATGGCGACATGAAAAAACAGTTGGCAGAAGACATGATTTTATTTACCGCTCCGTTTCGTGAGCGTATCAACGATTTGATTGCCGACGAAAAAAGTTTAGATGCCATCGCTGCCGAAGGTGCTGAAAAAGCCCGTATTTCCGCACGAAAGACAGTTGATGAGGTACGAAATATAATAGGATTTTAAACCGTAGGGGCGTATTGCATACACCCTTGCGAGCGTTACTTCGTAACCTCGTGAAACAAATCCCCAATGTTGTCCACATCTTTTTTGAGCGTATCGACAACCAAATCTCCTTTGTGAACAATCAAAACACGATCGCAAAGTGCATCCACTTCTTGCATGATATGTGTTGATAACAGCACCGTTTTCTCGCGGCCTAATTCGAGGATAAGTTGGCGGATTTCCAACAATTGGTTGGGGTCTAAGCCTGTTGTGGGCTCGTCCAGAATCAGAACTTCAGGCTGATGAATCAGAGCAGCTGCCAAGCCTACACGCTGGCGAAAACCTTTGCTTAATTGCCCAATGGTTTTGTGTGATTCTGATGTCAGCAATGTTTTTTCTATAATTTCTTCAACGGCTGATTTTATACTGCTTTCCGGCAGGTAAAGTGACGCTGAAAATGCCAAATATTCACGAATGTACATATCCAAATACAGCGGATTATTTTCAGGTAAATAACCGATATGTTTGCGAACATTCAACGGCTCTGCTTCTACCGAAAATTCGTTGACCGTTGCAGTTCCTTCGTCTGCGGGCAGATAGGTTGTGAGGATTTTCATCAATGTGGATTTTCCCGCACCGTTTGGTCCGAGTAGTCCTACGATTTGTCCTTTTGGAATCTCAAAAGATACGTCGTTGAGTGCTTTCTGTGTTCCGTAAAATTTAGTTAAATGACTTGCAACAATAGACATTTTCGTTTAGATTTTTTTTCGTTTAATCGGCATGGTCATGCATCGAGCACCTCCCCCACCTCTTGCTAATTCCGAACCCGGAATGGTTACAACAACCTTTTTTTCTTTCGATAAGTCAGCGTTTCCGTTGATAACCTCTGTTGATGGTATTACGCTGTATCCCGCATTGCTCAATGCTTCGATCGTGTGGCGATTTCGAGCATAGCCAATCAATTTTCCAGGAGCGAAACAAAAGAAATTTGTTCCGCTATGCCACTGTTCACGACTTGGTGCAAATTCCTCTGTTGTTCCACCGCAATGTATCGGACGAAGGTCAACACCTGCGTTTTTCAAGGCACTCAAGAGATTTGACTCATCGTGATAGAGAACCGAATTTCCGTCAACAACGGTGCGAAGCGTATGATATTTGGAGTCATTCAAAATCAACGGTGCGTAAATCATGCACTCATCGTTATTCAGCATCGTAAACGCCATATCCAAGTGGATAAACGAAGCCGGCTCAGTCGGCAATTCAAACGTGATGAGTTGAAATTTTTGCATCACTTCGCTTTGTGCATCAACAAAGGCTTGCACACCTGCGATATTTGTACGCGGATGAATTCCCAACAAGAACAGGTCTTCTCGAATGATAAACAAATCACCACCCTCAAGTGTTGCCGCTCGATTTTGTTTTTTCAGCGAAAATGTTTTCGTGTTTTCAAAAATCGGATGATAAGTGTAAATGACGTCCATCATAACCGCTTCTCGCTGACGAATCGGATAGTTCATATCAGCAACCAGAATACGATTATTCACAGTAACCGACGGGTCGCGTGTGAAAAACAAGTTATGAAGCGGACGGTGTGCAAAACGCTGTTGAGATTTGATTTGCAGTTCACTGTACTGTACACCTTCTATGATATTTTTCACAAATTGTTCGGATGTTCGAGACTCCATATATTCTTTCAAGCCTCGAATATGTTGTGCGTCACAAATGCGGTCGATCAAATTTTGGCGCGCCTCAGGAATTTTTACCACATCTGTTAGCAAATCTTTTACAAATAACGTTTTTGTAACTTTTGAGAGAACACCTGATAAGTGGGCGTGTTCCGCTTGTGCAACATCCATATTTAGAATGTCAGAATACAAAGCCTCCTGCACATCGCAAGGCGTCATCAGCTCAACTTCTTCGCCAGGCTTGTGAATGATAACGGCTTCCAATTCTCCAATTTCCGAACTGACTCGGACGGGATCTGAGTTTTCCATAGAGTGATTTTTTTGCAAAGATACAAAAAAATCCGACATGAAGAAGCTATTAGTAAAATCTTTCCGGTAGATGCGGTTTGTCATGGTATTCATCCACAATTCGTTTATTGAAAAATTTTTCTTATCTTTGCAAAAAAAACCAAAATATGAAAAGAATCACAACAATTCTCGCAATCGTTTTGTCGTTTGGCCTGTGGGCACAAACAACTCAGCAACCTCTTCGTGGGGGTGGACCTTACATCATTTATCACGACGATGGCACGGTTACTAAAGTCAGCTTCGACAGTTATTTTAACATGTTTACAAAACATTTTCCTCACCGCGACAGTATAGGACTTATCACAGTTTGGTCGTACGAAGGCGATTATGAGTTTTCGTTCAAACTTCATGAAAAAATTTACACACCTCCGGCTCGATACAATTCTTTGCCGGAAAGAATGTTGATTTTTTCGGATCCGCACGGCGACATAGTTTCATTAGTAAGAATACTGAAAGGCAACAAGGTTATAGACGAAAATTTGAACTGGATTTTTGGTGATGGACACTTGATGATTCTTAGCGATGTTCATGGTCGAGGCAACGATCATACCCCTATTTTTTGGTTATTGTATAAGCTGTTTACCGAAGCTCGTCAAGCCGGTGGTTATGTTCATTTTCTTTTAGGAAATCACGAAGTGATGGTTGCACAACACGACGAACGTTTTCTCACACCGAAAAATCTAAAAATTGCTAAAAAAATGGGCAAAAGATATGGTGATTTGTACAATAATTCTACAGAATTAGGGCGCTGGATTAATTCTCGCAACACCATCCAAATCATGGGCAACATTATGTTTGTTCACGCCGGAATAAGCCCACAGCTTATTGAACTTCCACTCACAATCGAACAAATCAACGATACGGTTAGAAAATATATCGCACTGCCAAGAAGTGCAACTGAAAATTCTCCGCATGCCCATCTAATTATGAGAACTAACGGACCACTTTGGTATCGCGGACTTATTGATAATGTCCATCCGGAATCCACTATTGATAAGATTTTAGCTCGCTACGGAACTACAGATAGACCTATTAAGAAGATGATTACCGGACATACTCGAGTAAACGAAGTTACGTCGTTTTACAACGGAAAAATATTTTGTATGGATGTAACTAACGTCAGAAGAAACAATATCGCAACAGGAAAAAGTGTGGGAATGATGGTTACACCTAACGATTTATGGGCTGTGACTGCTGATGGGGTTCGAGTACCTTTTTTGATTGTTGAACCACCTTGCCAATGATTGATATTTATTCAATGCTACTGCTCCTCAGCAAAAAATTAGAAAACCTCACCAATGCCGACAACTCCTCCATATCACTAAAATTAACCCTATGTTGCGAAAGGAATTCTCCGACTTGTGGAGAAATTTTTGGGCAAAGCCTAAGGAAATTCCGTCGTGTAGCCGGACGGTAGGTTTGAAAATCTCTTGTCAGCCAATACGCAGTTTCGATTCGGAATCCCTCTCTCACCGGCAAAGCCCTCAAAGGCTGTGAGTAAGCAGCCGCGCTAACTGTTGCACCACCGGAACTAGAACCAAAACCGGAACCGGCACTAAGAGCAAACGAAAGACTACTCATATTAAGATGACTTAATTCCTGTGCACCCGATGTGGTTAATACAACGCCATAAGGACCTCTGGGGCGTTCTGGTGCAGGACGCATCGTTCTCAACAAAGAGAGCGGTCCATACTGAACAACCAAGGCCCATTCTCTATCCACCAAGACAAATATATCGTAACCTATTTCAATGTGAGTTATATTCGGATCTCTGACTAAAAACAAAACTTGATCGTTATCTTTAGGGTTGATAAACTGCATATCCCGATCAAGAATATTGAAGTTGATTTTTACATCAACCGGATCACCTTCAGTGAAAAAGACCTGCCCTTGTTGAAATTCATCGTAGAGAAATGGATTCATTGCGCGAGCCTCTTGCGTTTGACCTGCTAACCATCCGGTCAAACAAAACAGTAAGATAATTGTACGTTTCATAGCAATAGTTTTTTTGTTATTTGCTAAAAAAAGACCGCCTGCGAAAGGCGGTCTTTTTCCTTTCAGTAAAAGAAAAGCTACAACTTTATTAATCTTCTACCGGCGGTGGTGGAGCTGCCAGTGTTGTGAACGACATTTCATCGCCAAGTACTAACACTCCAAAATGATTACGGAAAAACGCACGAACGTAATATGTTGTTGATGGCAGAAGTCCTCTACCAACTGTGTGGTTCATCGCAGCTGTAGGAACTGTGGCTACTCTAATGATTGTGTCATTGGTAGTCCAGTTAAGCCCAGCTGATGTTCCTAATAAAAATCCTGCTTCGCTCAGCGCAATACCTCCATTGAAATCCAACTGTCCGCGCAATATCGCAGAAGAATCTGTTATTGATGGTGCTTGTACGTCCAACGTTCGTCCAATTGGAGCTTGAACTCGAACAGACTGAATAGGACCTAACGTGGTAAGACCTGAAAAGCTGGTTGCAAACGAACGGAACACAAGGAATCCGTCACCCGTCATACCAAAGTCTGAAACCAGTAGTGTATCTGCTCCCATTCTTCTCAAATTTCCTGGAACCACAGTACCATTCGTTAGAGTAGGTGTAAGTGCAGGAGTGTTTCCGGACAACCAAATAATACCCGTTTGTTGAATTGTATCAGCCAACGCTCTTGTTTCCATGTTCATTCTAAACGTATCTGCAACGGCTGTAAGGCTATAGATAACTCTTGCAGTATCCAAACCGTGAAGGGTAAAGTTAGGTGCTGTAAGGGTTGTTGTACCTCCCCCAAATACAACTGTCGTAACAGTTGCCGGTGCGGCTGTGAGCGCAGGGCTATAAATCGTATCGGTACCATTGATTGCAAAAGCACGTACCCAAATGCGTGTGGCTCCGTTTCCGGTTATGATTCCAGTTCTGTTTGTGAATGCACCGGTGTGCCCTGTTCGGGTTGAATCAACTTGATTAACACCAGCACTTCCAAGTCTGAATGCCGCTCTACCGCCTACGGTATCCGTAGCATAGATAAAACCTGTTTGAGTAACCTCAGACGTTCCTTGTGCCGTAACATTGCTGTTAAGGTCAACAAAGAAGAACGATGCTCCAAATGTTGGTGCAGCAATCGCAGGGGCACTTACTGTTCTGGTGAAGTTCAACCTTATACGACGTTGTGCTTGTGATGCTGGAATACTGGGATGATCTGAAGTAAGTAATAAATAAACTCTATTACGAGCTCCGTATCGATCTGCTCCTCCGGCGATCAATGCACTCCAGTCAACTCTAACTTCAACTGATCCTGTAGTTTGTCCAACAGCAATAGTACCGCTCGCACCGTCTGATGCCGCATTTCCGTTAAGGGTTATGGCATTAGCTGCCGTACTGTTCGCAGAACGTGCTGTGTCAGTACCTGGAAAGAATTGAGCATCTGTATCAGGCATTAAAGCAACTGTGAAATTAACGGGTTCGTTTACTTCACCACGAAGGAGCAAAGCAATGTTAAGGTCAAAAACCAACTGTCCAGTGTCCGCTAATGGATTAACCGTGAATGTTACTGCACGAATCGTTGCTTGGTTGGAACCATCGAATTGGACGGAGTTAGCGTTAGCCACACCGCCAATCGTTCCAAATTGTATTTCGGATACCCATCTGAACTCTTGTTCTTCTCGACAAGAAGCCGTCGCCAGCAGGATCCCAAGTATCATAATTATATTTAAGTATTTTTTCATTGTTATTTGTTTTTTAGGTGATAAATTGGTTTACTTACCGATTTTGTGTAATTAAGCCATGACTTGCCAAGATTTCTCTTCTTGGAACCTGCCATAGCCAACGAGGATCATCAGCAGGAACATGGACGTCAAGGAGCCCCCCCGTGAAAAGTGGATCAACCGGGTCACCATCTGCGTCATATAGACCACCAAACCCCACAGAGGAACGAGTCATTCCTTCACCATGGCGTTTGAGGTCTAACCAACGGAATCCTTCTCCCCAAAGTTCGATACGACGATTGGTTCTAATCTCGTCACGCAACGCCTGTCCGGTATTGGTCGTGGTGAACCCGGGAACGCGGATCTCCATAAGCGTAGTTAATACAGCACGTGCATTGGCTTCTCTGCCTGCCTCAAACTCAGCTTCGGCTTCGATCAAGTACATTTCGCTTATTCGCATGAAAGCAGGATCAACAGACTCCCTGGTATCCGGAACTGTCCATACCCCATTCATTCTCCATTTTCTGACCGCATATCTTTCGATTCTAGTACCGTTACCAATGGGAGCAGGAGTTCTTATGATATCGTAAATTGGATCGTTAGGATCTGATACCCACCAATCGCGACGGATGTCGTTAGGATCCATACCATTGTACAATGTCGTAGTGATACCTCTGAGAGAGGTACGAATGAACGTTCCGGCATAGTTAATCGACATATAGCCGGAGAAACTGGCTTGAACAGGACCTTGATCCGGTGGTTGGTGCATTGCCCACATAAATTCAGGATGTCTGTGATCGTACAATCCATTCAACAACTCCGCTGCAGTAGCCAATCTAAATCCATCACCATCGACACGAGCTAATCTTGCATGGTGTGCAGCAACATCCCAATTTTGTTGTGTAAGTGCTACGCGAGCCTTGAAGCCGTGTGCTACATTGGCACTGATATGTGATCTGGAAAGTGCTGCCGAAACCGGATTATTGGTCAAATAACCGATAGCAAGGAGCAAATCTGCATTGATTTGGTCGTAAATTTCTTGAACCGATGCTCTTGGTTGTGGTGCTGTTATGCGTTCTATAACCAAAGGCACAGCAGGAGCGTCATTTGCTTGTCCTCTGACGTAGCGTTCGCCCCATAACTGAACCAACCACCAATAGGCAAAAGAGCGATAGGCAAGAGCCTGACCTCTAATCATATTTCTCTGGTGTTCAGTGGCAACAACATCGTCAATGTATGCCAAAATCATATTCATTTGACCCACAATTGAGAAGAAGAACGAATACGTACGCAACGTGTTAGCGTTGGCGTAGTTACGGTGCTGAGACCAGTCCATAGCGCTGTGGTGCCAAGAATTACCTTGATGACGTATAACCAAATCATCGCCCATGTGGTCGATAACAATACCGTGTGAGTATAGGCCACCATAGCCTTGAGAACCGGCCATACCGGGCCACATATTAGTGGCTGTTTGATTGCCCGTACTCGTTCCCGCCATCTTTCGATGAACTCCATTCATTGCCATCATCAATCCATCGAAAGTGGATAACAATACCGTTTCTGAAAGATCAGTACTTGACGATGTATCCAAAAAGTCGCTGCTGCAACTGGTTTGTGTTAGCAAAAGAGCTAACATACCAAAAATTAAAGTTATTTTTTTCATGATTGTAAAGAATTAAAAGTTAACATTAACGCCGAACATGAAGGTTCGAGCAGGAGTAAAAGCATCATCGTGACTAACAATACCGCTGAATCGCTGAATAGGATTCATACCTTGACGTGCAGCAAACATATGGAGGTTTTCTGCAGAGAAGAACACTCTTGCACCCGACAAACGCATTCTGTTTGTAAATTCTCTTGGCAGGTTATACCCAAAATTGATTGAACGAATTTGGAGATAACTTGCAGACGTCAAGAATCGAGTACTGTTGCTGGTGTTTGCCCAAGAGAGGGTCTCTGCGTGTCCATCTATACGCGGAACATCGGTGATGTCTCCGGGTTGTCTCCACGCATTCAATAGATCTACGTGCAACGCCCGGCCCGGATTGCCGGAATGATCAAAAGTCATCAAAGATGTGTGAATTCTGTCCAAAAGTTGTCCGCCGATTTGGTAAGTCAACAAGATTGACAAATCAAAATTTCTCCAAGTGAATGTATTGGTGAAACCTCCCATTACTGCCGGGATTGGGCTACCGTGAAAACCTTCCATAGCCACCGCAGGATTCAAAGCAAAAGTATCCGTTCCGATAATACGGATGTTGGCTGCGACATGTGCATTTGCTGCATTGGGATCCCATACGTATAACGCACGCCCGTCAGCAGGGTCAACACCGTGCCACTCACGTAACCAATACTCGAAACGCGAATGTCCGACTTTCAATCTAAACGGAGCTGCACTGATTGCCTCATCCGGATCATCTGTAGTTAATCTGGTGATTCTGTTTCTGAAATGAGTCATAACCAAACGTGGTGTCCATGAGAAATCGCCTCTTCTAAGTGTGTATGACACATCAAGTTCGATTCCTCGGTTAAACATCGTTCCAATGTTTTGCCATGCTACGCCGGGAGCAAATCCGAAGTGTACCGGAACAGGAACTTCGAAGAGTAGGTTTGACGATTGACGATTGAAGAATTCCACATAACCTCTGAAGCCGCTTCTCAAACCAAATTCAATTGCTACATCAAAGCTGTTGCTTGATTCCCAAGTCAGGTTCATGCCACCTAAACTTCCCCATCGTGCACCGACTTCACCTGCATTGTTGAAAGCAGGTCCCATGTCATAAAGTGCTTGCCAAGCATAAAGGTCAATACCTGCATCGTTACCTATTTGTCCGAAAGACGAGCGAAGTTTTAGCATTTGAATTTCACGAATGCCTTGTAAAAACGGCTCTTTGTCTATACGCCAACCGGCTCCAACCGACCAAAATTGTCCCCAACGGGCTTCCGGAGAAAACTTCGACGAACCATCGGTACGCCAAGAAGCCGAACCAAAGAATCTGTCGTTCCACGAATAAGTGACGCGTGAAAAATATGATCGCAAACGATACATGTCATGAAAACCGGTCAAGGATCCCAAGTTAGTATAGTTATTTAGCACACGGTCTTGCTCACCCACACCGGTTCTAAGTCCGGACGTGCTGCGGAAGTCCCATTCATAAGTTTCGTGCCCCAAAAGAACACCAATGTGGTGCCCACCGAAACTTCTGTTCCAGTTCAACAACTGGTTCATAGTAAGCGTAGACGTTCTATGGCGATTCACGGAAAAATCTCCGCCAGGCCCCCTTCCATCACCTACATAGGGATTTCTTCGGCTGTCGCGGAAAAAGAAAATCTCATCTTTCGCGAAATTGGCCGTAAATGTAAAATCTCTCAAAAACGAAAGCTCCACAAAGCCTCTTCCTCCTACTTCAAAACGATTATTGACATCGCTATTCATCAAAAGTTCGGCAATAACATGACGACTCCCTCCAAAAGGACGCGTAAGTGGGTTACCATCTCTATCAAACGTTCCATTGAGAGGGTTATCTTCACCAAAGTCCCAGGTTCTTTCTCCCGTAACAGGGTTATATATAATTTGATCGGTTCCTAAATCATGCCCCCAAACCGGAAAAATCGGACCCATGTTTCTTGCACGGGCAAAAAAGTTTCCAAGTCCTGTAGCACTGGCGGCATTGACAGAACGCTGTTCGGAGTGCACCGCTCTAACGTTCAAACCTGTTCTAAGCCAGTCGTTCACACGATGGTTCATATTCATACGAGCCGACAAACGTTGAAACGAAGAAGGGTTTATCCATCCTTGTTCAGTCATGTAACCCAAAGATGCACGGAAGTCTGATCTGTCATTTGCCATACTTGCCGACATTGTGAAATCGCTGCGAGTTCCCAAACGCTCAAGCGGATCAAACCAATCCAAACTTGGAATAATACCCGGAAGGATGTGTGCATTGGGATTGAATCTTCCA
>Ga0123355_10000861_pt1 | contig 41936 bp, 13 predicted proteins | sample TergutEmb28metaG_3_FD_89872 | JGI IMG/M metagenome (GOLD analysis project Ga0123355, IMG submission 89872) | Embiratermes neotenicus P1 segment gut microbial communities from Petit-Saut dam, French Guiana - Emb289 P1 | ecosystem: Host-associated > Arthropoda: Insects > Digestive system > Gut ...
CAGGCTTATTGTATAACCAGCTTTTATTATTGAATGTTTAGAATATAACTAAAATTACAGAACCAGTGCATTTATCCGAATAGAAACATTTCTATTAACCTTTATGTATCCTGAACCAGACAGCGCGTACAACTCTCGAGTGTGTTAAAGACAAATTCTCAACTGAAATTTTAAAATTTTATGGAACACGGCATTCTAAAGCATTTAATTTTGTTCCTGTCTTTTTCTGATTCCCTTAATCCTCATCAAATAACCAATTTCCTTGCTATGATGTACAGAGAATTACCGTGCTGGAGAGTAGAAACTTGAAGATAAAGAAATTACCCATGCGAAGCAGACTGCAATATGTACGGTGCTGGAGATACTGCCGTCTGTCGGTACTAGACTGTAATCCATTCGGGTCATGTGTACAGAAAGGAGAATATGCAGTGAAACTCAATTACATTCACATTCTTAGTACCCTATTCTAGTACTACGTTAGGCAAAATTTAAACTTCACAACTTGAACAGACTACCAGTAAAAGGCACATATAACATTGTGTCCGGTGGCTAACAGGTGCTAGTGTCAGAAGTTAAGGTTTCGTATCTGTAAAGTGCCGGGTCTAATAATAATAAAAATAATATTTATTAACCGCAATTGGGTTGTCACCCGGTGGAAGTGGTTATTTTACATATACATACAATATGAAATTGGTTACTAATAAATTTAAGTGGGGAGGGTTACATGAGAAGCATGTAGTGGCAACTTAGAATCTTGAGAACCATCTCAGCATTTGCTTATAGACACAAGGAAACGAAGAAAAACCTGTGTCGAGGTGGTCGGTCGCAGGACCTTCCTAATACTGACTTCTAGCTAGGAGGCTGACTTCTAGCCATCAGACAAGTCACATCAATGAAGGTTTCTGGACTTTATCCTCAAAACATCCAGGCTGGAGAAGAATAATTGAAGGTTAAAATGTATAATAGTGGTTTACCTCAGTAACCAGAGAAAATGCTGGGACACTGGCAGTCTGTCAGTAGGGTTCGGGCTGCCGTTATGAAACTTTCCCTGCGAAGTAATTTGCACAAAGAACATCAAAACGCTGTAAGATAGAAAACATTCCCATTTTTTAACCTAACAGCTTAAATACAAGCCCTACCCATAACTGTGTCATACAAGTCATAAATCTTAACGTGCTTCACATGACGTCTTAAGCATGCCAGCTAATTATTTAATGTCGAGCCTTACTCTTTTCAATAAAAGCGATAGTTAAAGACAGGAGTTACAATTTAATTTATGTCGAATCTAAACAATTAACCACGTAAAAATTCCTCACATTCTGAGTTCAAACATTCGCGCTGATAAACGCATAGTTCCTCATCCTGGTTTCACCTTACCTACCTGCTCGAAAGAAATAAAATAAACTGTTAAAATGGGCTCCCTTTTAGTGGTAATAATCTGTTACCTAACGTAACTGTGAAAATTGTTTGAGCTGTAATTTTGGGATAGGTCCAGCATTGTAACTTGTTATGACAGGATTCGTAAAATCCCGTCCAGAGAGGCTAGGAAGTCACACACACTAAAATGGTCTACAGAAGCAAAGAGAGGCCATGGATGGCCGCTTAGGGTATTTTAAATAGGGGACTCTGGGTACCCGGAAATATACTTCGTTGATGAATAAGAGAAATATTCTAGAGCAACTTCGGGAAAGGAAGTTTCAAAGACGTCAAATAAAGCGGCCTTTCTTTAAGTAAAATAAAATTATCTTCCCTTTCATGGCACAGATAAATGAAAACTTGCATTTGGAGGAAAGAGAAATGTCCGGCCTACACTTTGTAAACGGTTATAATTCTGCAAAAATAGAGATTTTTGAAACTACATGAAGTGCAATGATCTATTTTACGATACCGAAGACGTCGCCTTTTCCTTTTCGACTGCTATAAAACTGAACGTGGGTTAAACTTCCTATAATATGAAAGCCAAAATATTCCGAATCCAAATGCATTTATGCGCAAACAAGAGCATTGGCAGAAACTCATTTAATGCGTCAAGTGTAATAGTTTCATTTTACAAGTGTCATTACAGTTCTGCGTCACGGGGTTAAATTCTTGACGTCACATCTCTTCGATTTCAAGAACTGAATTTCTTTATACAATGCGAAATCCGCTGTTTCTTTCCCGGCGGATTAAATTTCTTGTGTCGGTCAAGAGGTTAAAGATCAATGTAAATATTCACATTTTTTATGATATACGGTAGTTAAAATTGGTGTGTTATATAAGAAATCATAAATTAATTCTTCCCCACTACCGATTTTAAAACGCCTGGCCGATTGCCACATTTTGTGGATGGTTGATTTATAATTGTTACAGTCTCTTCACATTAACTATACTCAGTCATATTTGACGTTTATTACTTGTCCCTAAAATGCTGTTTCTTCGTTACGGTCATCAAGACGCTTCCTTCAACGAACCTCAATGAAATTTAATAAACGTTTATTAAGGTATTAGAAAAACAATTACAGCCAATGTGACCATAATTATAAAAATATTATTTATAGCAAAAAGCAAATTTATTTCGTCGTGTGCCATGAAATATTTAAAGATGCTTCAACGTACAACCAAGCGGTAAATTCTTAGAAGAAAAATTCTAATCACATGGTATGGTAGGCCAAAGCATAGCTTACATTCTTCCGTTTCCAGTTTAGCCACGATTGGTCATTCCGCAGTCATGTCTTCCGACAGGTCCGTAGCCTCTTCCCGAGCAAGTCCTGCACAAAAAGCGATCTAGGGTTTCCTATTTCTATTTCCAGGATCCTCTCGTCTCCTTAAGGTTATACAGTTCTTGCTTACGTCTTCTTCTTCGTCTTTCCAACACTTCTATTCTTCCCTCTACCTTCACTTCAGTAACGTGTTTTGGTAGGCACTTCTTGCGCAAGATGTAACTTACCCAATTCGCCTTCCTTCTTGTTACTGTATGAAGGATATTTCTTTCCTCATTCACTCTATGTAATACTTCATTCTCTTACACGATCGGTCCAACTGACCTTCTCCATCCTTCTCCAGTACCACATTTTATAACTTTCGACGTATTACTGATCTTTTTCCGAAGTATACAAATTTCAGCGCCCCACAAAGAAAGGCTCCAAATGTAATACTTTACTAGTTTCTTCCTTAAATTTAAGTACATTTTACTCGTGAATATAGTCTTCTTGTTGAACGCCGCTTTTCTTAATGGCAACCCTGGATTAATTTTTACATGTACATCTTACATCATTCGTTACCACGCTACCCAAATAGTCGGAATGTTCCACATTCTCCTGTTGTTTTTGATCTATCATAATCAGTGCTCAGGAAAGTTGTCCTGAGATTCTAATATTCGTAATTTTTGGCCACATTCATTTCCATTCCGTAACATCTTTCACTTTCAGTTCGTCAAGCCAATAAAATGGATTTAATAATTCATCCTTGTGCTACATGCTATATGACGACGCTATTTCAACTCCTGCGTCTGTTCAATTACAGTGAATATGGATGATATACGAGCATTTTCAAATAGCGTGCAGTGACATGATTCGAGGTTCCTGTACCAGCAAATCGACAGTCTGCCAGACGTAAAGCACAACAGTTGGTATCACTGTTGATAACAGTATTGCAGCACCAAACTTACTGGTGAGTAAGTGTTATCCAAATGAAAATGTGACGTAGTGTATTTTGAACTAAAATGCCTTTAGGGAATAATCACCAAACACTTCCATACTTTGGCTCATATTGGATAAAGCGTTAAGCCTGAATGGAAGCATATGATGTATGCAAGATTCAGAATATGAAGCTAAATTATGTACTCTTACCACAGTTTGTACTTCAAACAGTTTACAGTACAATGCTGGCAGTGTAATTCAAGTATTTGTTGAAGTTATTAATTTATTTAACGACATTACTTGAATTGTGTAAGTTGTATGGTGATGAAGAAAGGATGGAAATAAATTCTGAATTGATAAGGATAGAGGAAAAGTGATCCTGACCTTTAAATATAATCCAACATATTACAGGAATGACTGGAGGTTATCACCATAAGACCTCAGAGAGGGCAGATGATTTGAAACGCGTGACTCTACGTCAGGATGTATCAAGTATAAAGATATAATGCCATAAGTACGACAACCCATTCATTTCTCTCGTCTTAAGCTAAAATTACATAATCCACATCGTATATTTTCGTTATGTGGGAGGACAGCTATTAAAATACCAGTCGGAGCACCTTTCGTCAAGAGCAAAATTAATGATTTTTTCCTAGTTCTTCCATATTGAGTACTGACGATATTGGAAGTGAGGTTCGGCAACTTTTTCCTATTCGAGTGGCACAGGGTTCCAATCTCTGTCTACCCTAATGACATTTCTTCGTGGTTATGTTAAGTCACTTCATCCATATGATTCGGGAATACCTTAGAATATGTCACGACAATACCGTTTCACATCTTGAGAAATCATACCTCGCAAACGCCCTACCATTCTATGCCATAAAACCTACATCTTAAAAATTATCGTAAAATAGAGCAGAAGTGAAACTGTACGAATTCATGGCTGTTTCTGCTACAGTTCTTTCATATACAATAAATGGTACATAAAATCATCCTTTACAATCTCATTCACAGCCACATAACCGATACAGCTGATACAGCGTCACATATTATCCTGTCAGTGAAGCAAAAAGCCATTTAAACACAACGTTACCAGTTCCCCTTGAAGAAATCATGGTGCCTCTGGAGGGCGCAATTTTCATGTGATGCAGATTCGTCACGTCATATTTGCTTTGAACCACAGAAAGGGGGGGGGGTGAGATTTATCATCCCTGCTTGTAAAATAAGGTCCGTTCTGAAACACTGTTAATGGAAGTCCACCTTTGTTTTGACAATTCCGTCGCACGACGGCAACAAAACACTGATCCACCCTCAAGCTTTATGTCAGCATTGTTAGTTCGGAATTCAAAAACAAGGCATTTTTATAACTACAAAACATAACTTTGTTACAATTCCATTTATCGTTTTTTCCATGTGAAAGACTACAAATCAAGCCAAGTTTCAACCCAACACAACTCTACGCGCCCTAGCAGATCGGTTTTACTAGCGTAAGGGATGACGTAAGCTTCGAAATGTAACGAAACGCGTATCTCAACTTCAGCACGTAAAAACAATGGACACCTAGACCAGCATTAAAAGAGTCAGTGCAAGAAACATAAATGTTTTTCAAAACCGAGAGACTTACCATGTGTCCAACAGAGTACCGTTTTTCGGCAGTACATGAAGTTCATACTGACCTGAAAGTAAAAATATATTTAACGTTAGACGTCAATGAGAGGGTGACAAATGTTGTGTTTGGGATATGTTCGGACTAAAAAGAAAAAAGTGATTCATGAGTTCCAATTTTAAGTAGGCTTGTCTAAGTACTTCAAAACAATTTTAGCATTTTTTTGCATAAATGATTGTTATTCTTCTTTATTTACTACAGATCCAAATTTATCTTGAAAATCTACTCCCTCTATAAAACGCTTAAAAATAAACTGGGAAACAGGAAATGTACTTCGTATATCTTTCTTAAACACATAAGGCATATACAAGAAAATAACAGGCAAGCTGCTCTCGTATTTACATACAAGCATATACCAATTCGTTGAAAATCACTCTTGATCAATACAATTTGAGAATATTACTTTATCTAGAATTTAATGTGGCCCACTTAGTTAAATGAAGACGCGAGTGCCTGTGACTCTCCAGACAATCAACGAAAACGAACAGCAAGTAAGACAAGAGAAGCAGTAAAGGAACAAATTTGGGCAGGCCCGATATTTCCGGACCGCAGAATGGTGCAGTTACTGAAGCTTCTCTCTTTTACTGCACCAGTTTCAGTTAACCTTTTACCATACTTATTATGGGAAACTGACGTATATCTTCTTTTGCTTGTTCCTTAACCCTTTCCGCGCTGGGTTTCAAAACAAAAATCTATATAGCTACACGGTAACTTCCACAATAAAAACAAAAATATTTATGTTGAAACTCCTAAGACTGCCAGCAGAGTATACTTGCATACGTCTTTAACTATCAAACTCATGAAAGCAGGAAAATGTAGAATATTTCCTGAACGAGAGATATATCGTATTAGCATTTAGAGGGTCAAATATATAGATTTTGTTTCCGGGTGCGGTACGACAAGCGAAAGCCTGGGACTTTCATAAACCGGGCAGGGATTTATATCTGCGTTGTAAGATCTTCTGTAAGTAGAACAATCAGGCTACGAACCCCTCCTCCCAAATTATAACATATTCTCCATTCGCTATCGTCTTCGCATTATTTTATCTGTACCCTACATAACCTCCGCAGGGAAACGCTTTAGTTTAGACCAGCCCGAGCAGCCTGCAGCTCGCAGCAAAATGTTACTCCTGGAGACATTTGAAACGAGAAAACGTCTTTTTAACCTTAACCTGGCAAAGCCGGGACACAGCGCTGAAACAATTTTGAAAAACTATGAGCTGCTGATTTATGACGACATACATTAGATTACCAATTAATTTTGTAAAAATGTGCGGAGATGGCGGCGCCCTAGTCTACGATGTGAACTGAATTTCCTATAACTTTCACCAGTTATTATTAGTACAATTTTATCACACATGTTGCAGAGAAAACTACAAGTTCAAAATTGTACATACAATTGTAGGTACACTTATTCACTTTTCATTCTGTGTATGAAATTTGGTGTTGCCCGCCCACAGACCGAATTTTGTTCAATTTGCCAGCAACACATTAAAGTTTGAGTACATACTTGGTTTAGACTCCGTAATTTCGTCTCCAGTCCTTCTGGAAAGGAGAAGGCACTATGTACCGTCACGTCAAGCATAATGTAAACGAAACTGCTAGTTTTACTCGTACAGATATTTCTGTTTGTTCCTGGCCAAATGCACTAAGAAACGCAAAGGAATTTTTAAGGCAAATATCTCTTATTAATCACTTCCAAGAGACGCGAAACATTAATATTAATATTAATATATATATATATATATAGAGAGAGAGATTTCGTAACTATAAGGCTTGCGAATGTGTCAAACAGTATACGTCCACATGCCGCTTGTAACAATCTAACACGTGCAGTCTTGGACCGACTGACACTAGATCAAGCAGCAGCCAGCAGTCTGAGATTGTGGTGTACACTGGTGCACAGTAGCATAATAGTGCGCATGCGTGATTGCAGGCTTCCTCCGAGGTGTAAATGAACTCTTCGGTTTTCTGGGATGCTACGCGGCGTAGATTGATAGTTAGCTACCGACGTTTCAGGGCAACCTATCGGGCCCATCTTGGAAAGCTTGGCCCTTGAAGATGGGACCGGTAGGTTGTCCCGAAACGTCGGTAATCTAGGCTGTCTAACATCTCAAGAGAAGGAATATTTAATAGTGCACGATTTCTCAACATGGAAGTTACAGCTGATGACCAACTGTACTTGGGCAACGTGACACCATCTACCGTTTCAGGTCAGACACAGCTGATTATTGCAGGAAAATATCGCGTGCTTCCTTACTTGCTTGCTCGCTTGTTTGCTAGCTTGCTAGCGCGCTTATTTGCTAGCTTGCTCGTTTCCTCGCTTGCTCGCTCACTAGCTTGTTTGCTTGCTTGCTTGCTCGCCTGCTCGCTTGCTTGCTTGATGGCTTGCTTGCTTGCTGGCTAGGTGTTAGTGTCTATATCCGTCTTGAAGTAAGAGCGAATAGTTTACTTTAATGGAATAAGCCCTAGTAACAAATACACCCCAATTTCTTCTCTTTCAAACACGAGGAGCCGAGGTAGTGTAGTCGGTATAGGGACTAGCTACAGGTTGCATGACGTGGGATTCGAATCCCGGAAAAGTAAAAAAAATTTTTATCTACTCCATAAAGCCTCCTACTCCCTTGGTATCGGGGTTAATTCCGGGGGTAAAGCCGCCGGGGCGTGAAATTTATCACTCACTTCCACCTAACGCAGAGGAACCAGTGGAGCTACACATCTGCTGCCCTATATGCCCCCATGGTGTGCACAGGAACATCTTTAGAAACGTGAAAAGAAAAATAAGACGAAGCCAATTCATGGTTTTTAAGTAATTTAATTACGATGACTGCTGAGTGGGGCTGAGTTTAGGATTATAATCAGGAATGCCTACATCTATGCAGCTCAGTAGGCTTCTGGTGTGCTGTCTGAGAAACTCGCCGACACTGGCTGGGAAGATGAATGTTCTTTTATGGCATTGAATGCCCCCGACTGTGTCTACACGCGGCTAGTTACCACTCCCAGCCACACATCAATCCGTCTTCTTCATGCAAGCCTTTGAAGAAAAGGCCGCCATCAAAAAGGACATCCGTTATAAACAAAAATAACAAGACGCTATCTAGGAAGCTATATCGTTTCACTGCGCGAGTTTGAAAATCATTCTCACAACGGACGTGAAAGGACAGGAAGGAAAAGAGAGGTGAGTAAAAAAACAAATGCAAATGGTGTCCATCCTCTACCAGCACGGCTTTAGACACGGGGGTTTCAAATATCTATCAGTTACTTTAACCAAGTCTCGGACCGCCTGAACTAGAGGTTATAAATTACGTAGTCGTAGGTCGCATGGTGTTCTTTCGAAGTGACTCCACACAACGCATTATTTTTGTCTGCTTCGTCAAAATACCTGACAACGGTTAAACCTTTGTTTTTAAAACACGATTTACTTTTGTTTTAACTTCAGGTGTATTTACAGCGTTTTTAGAACATGATTTTAATTCTGATACTGCAGAAAATTCTCCTCTTTCCAATTTTCCTCAGCGTTCTATACATTTCGTTCTCAATATTTATAGTTCAAAACGCATTTTTTTTTTTTGAATTACACATTTTATCGTCTTTTAACTCACGTGGAATGTTCAATAATTGAGAAGGGATATGCGGCAGTCATACTTCAGCTGGTTGCTCGGGATACGTAGAGAAGCATCAGGGCCACTACACGTACGGCTTGTATTATTCATCGGATCTGCAAACGAAAGAACGAACGAACGTGGCCACGAAATAGTGGCTGGACAGCGTTAAAACGCAGACTGTTTCACAAATATCTTCTCATTCACCTTAAATATGTGTGTCCACTGTGTCAACGTGGTCACGATTTTAGACAGTTTTCATCGTTACGACGAGGTTGGCGACGAAGTCACGCGTTCCCGTGATAAGTTACGTATATCGTTAACGTCTGCCCTTCAACGAAAAAGGCTAAAATCGTCAATAATTTCTATAAGCTTTACACTTAAGTCACCGTAAGGCTTTCGTGACTTACGCACGCCCCAAACATCGTGCACGAAAAACAATGTTCGAGTATTCACTCGCGGCTCTGTTACAATTATTTGTCTCTTGTACAAGGACGAACTCAATAACCTGCCCGCGAAAAGAATGAATTCGGCCAGTGAGGACCGTAAGATATCATTAATAGCGAGAATGTTCATTACGTTTCGCTTTACTTTGCATGGCACTGTAGTAGTAATAACTAAAACAATAATAATACCGCTAACAATGACAAAAATAATACAAAGTTAGGGGTAAAATTCTCCCTATAACAAACTATGAAGGCACAGAGGGGAGGCACAAATATAAACTACTTCTACACTTCTTTAACTTTGGTAGCAAGAGAAGGGGCTGGATGGTCAACGACACGCCCCGGCCGCTTTATGCCCTGAAAAGCTCCCAGATATTCATTTTACAGGAGGTCGGTTGGGCTCCGGGGACCGTCTGGCCAAATACAAAGAATCTCGCCGGCACTGGGCTTCGAATCCTGGACCGTACACACCGAAGCTAGTCGCTATACCGTCGACGCTATCCTGGCCCCAACAACAAAAACAACAACAACAATAACTCATGAATATTGTCTCTCTGTCTGAAATACATATTTAGGCCTGAGGAAAAGGCTCAGACGCAACACTGCGACAGAGTGTTAACATCCCAAAGCAGTTGAATCTTCAGCAACAGCGCTGTAAAATCTAAAATCTCACACACTTATGCCCACTGTTCAACATTATACACTGACCGTACAACTGGCTCTGAGAAAGGTTCCCAATCTATGCTCAATATAATGCTTCTTTTAGCACCCTGGCAACATCTGCAAACGTCCAATTAATTACTGAATGATGCGTTTTGGTGATTCACCTCGATCTAGGGTCTAGATTAGTAATGCATCCAGCTACACTCCTCCTCCTCCTTCGTAAGCCTTCAGGGCTTGCACCTGGACAATTCTAACTTTATTTCGGCGTTTGAGTAAAATATTTCCATACAGTAAGAATAACAGGAAATGCGAGAGATTTGATGTTCACACAGTGGAGAATGTGAACATTCTTTTCATCCAGCACGTGACACCGAATAAGCAGTTTGTTTTCTACCCTGAAGATGGACACATTTTTCCTCCACAAAGTCTGCAGCTCAGCTCTAAGTTCCGGTTCGTGTCACAGACCGCACACCGACCCCGAACCAACACTTCGATTTCAACGGCGACTGTCCCAGTTGGTGTCCGGGAAGACTTTATTAACCCTCTCTGTTTTTGACTGTTAAGCAGGATATTATTACAATAAAATACACACGGTAGGTGATAAGGGTTATGGACGTCCAATCAGGTACTGCAGCTGCAGGCATTACGCAAAGGAATTTCTGATGAAGTGTGCAGAAATGCTTGCTATAATACTGGCAGTCAAGCCGCGTGATATTCCTATGCATGATACAAGACTAGACAGGAGTAAACAGACTGCATTCGGTTATTGGTTATTGTATAACCCTTCCATATTTGGCAACAGTTCAAATACAGATATTCCAGATATTACTGGAATGCAGCGGTGAATATGCCTTCCTCCTTTTTTATTTTGCCTAAACTCTAGTACATTAGAACAACAGAAAAATGTATATATCTATACCATGGCGCGAAATTAACGCCCCTTCCTAAATGTAATCAAGTTTTGGCATCAGTGACACACGAAACAACAGCAGTAATGCAACATCGAAGCAAAATTCGTGCTAACCGCTCACACGTTTTCTATATTGACCAGCAAAATCCCTGTACATTTAAAACCACTATATTGCTTCTCAAACCCTTCCTGGCAACGTCCTGCATTACTAACACAGCCCTCCTGTAAACTCTCCACCAAAAAAATAACACTAGAGCCATTCCGAACCTCATACACAGAACAAACGCAATGGTGACTATAAACGTTTGAACTCTGCAAGCCCTCGAAACCTTTCCGTCCAAACAGCTGTACAAGAAAATTCAATTATGCTGCGCTACAAGAGGAAACTGAAAGGAGAATAGGAAATGGCGATAATCTGGCGAGAGGTACAAGGATCATCGTAGAATATGAGATGTGATTAATATCACGCTGAACAATACAACATCTCGTTTCTGGGGGATGTCTGCACGCCCTTACATAACTACTAACTCCAAGAAACATGGCCATTCTTATAAATCTATTAGTTGCTCAGCTGGTCATGAAATTCTCCTTATATTACAGACTCTGAAGTTCAGTGACAGTGTTACAAAAACCGGATACTTGCCCTTAATCTGAGACAGATAAATCCGAAAAGTCACGTCTTACGTCCTTGAGGTCCACTTCATTATTTTCCTCTTCCCACCTACGCTTCGATAATCAAATTGATTTCTTCCCTTCAGATTCTCGAAATACATTTCCCATTTCACATTTCCCATTCTCCCATGCGTGTAACATGCCGAACCATCTAATCTCCTGTGACATTATTGCCAACAACCAGTGTGAATATTACGGGTAACCTTTTTTTTTTTTAAATTTGATGTTTTATGGAGACAATAGTGTGGCTTTCAGTACAACATGAAGACCGAGACCAACGAAATAATCCCATCCACCTAAAACACAGCAATGTCCCAATCAAACAGACTGAAATCCACTTCAGTATTTATTACTATAGCTTTCTGATTTTGCTGAAGTGTGGTTGTTACCGTACGTGAAGGTGAAGTGATCCCGTTGCAGGCCCGGTGTGGCCCAGAGGGTGGGTAGAGGTATAGCTCTACTCTTCCATGACCGCGGTACTAGAAGGGGGTGAGTGGTCAGCAGCACGCCCCGGCCGCACTTTACCCCCGGGAAACACGCGGTACCCATTTTACAGGAGACTGGGTGGGCCCCAGAGCCGGTCTGGACAGGCGGAAAATCTCGTCCCCACCGGGATTCGATCCCGGACCGTCCAGCCCGTAGCTCAGTCGCTATACCGACTGAGCTACCCGGCCCACTGTTACCGTACGTAAATTACCAAAATAAATAATATTGTGGGCGGAGGAGGGGGGCTGGCTGCGGCGAGTGAAGGACTTGATAGAAAAGAAAGCTCAAGAGATCATTATCAAATGTTAGGAATGCACAGTCATGTTTTCAAGGTCAAATTGGGAATGAAAAAGGTTTAAATTTCCTGAAGAAAATGAGATGAAATTAAATTCGGAATGCTTCCTTTGTTTACTCTGTCGTATTAGCCCGTACACTAACAAACAGAAAGCACGAGCTATGTAAACATCCACTTTTCCAGACACATCCTGTACCATGAAAAGCGAGAAAAGGCCGTACAGCTCTGATCTTCACGTCATTTCAATAAAAAATACGAGCCTTTAATAAAAAAAATCAGTGGGCAGTTATGCATGAAAAGCAAGTAGGATGAAGTTACAATACCTAGTTTTGTCCTTTAATTTTATACCTAATAAAAACCATTGGAACTTAATTAATAAATAATTTATTATCTCACTACTTCGCGCACAGTCCTCGCCAAACTTGAGACAATTCACCGCATCGTGGGACATGCGTTTCTATTCCCTTTCGATATCAGTCCGTGTACCGTGGCACAGCTGTACCCAAACAACGATCATTTTTAAATTTATATCAGCCAAGATTTTACTTCGGCGCTAGAAATAAGACAAGCGCTCGGCTATGAATTCCCGCGACACTACCGTATGAAAACCAGTGCAGGTATTATTTTAATGAAGTTACACGACATGTAAACTTACCTGCCTAACACGCCTTCGTATTTATGAGGATAAAATGAAATCCCGCAAATATATACTGAAAGGAAAACGTTAAAACTCCACTCCCCCTCAAGGGTTTAATATATAGCTAGTTATTTTGTTTGTGACAAAACCCACACTTTAACAAGAGTAGTTCTTAAAATATTTGTTGCCCAATCCATTACGTAATAAAATATAACGTGTTGTAATTCCCACTTACACAGAATTTCTTATGCTAACATTTCACCGTGTAATAAAAGTAAAAAAAAAATGGTACTAGGTAAAGAAACACGCGCGGAAAAGAGAAATGTTTATTGCGGGATTCAAAAGCAGCTATCCATTTCAACATTACTTGGCGTGGGGTTGAATTGCGAGGTTGGTAGGAAAGATATTGTATAGACGACTACAAAAACATGTTTTTACTGATTGATGGATCTCCATTTTCTTGCTTACAGGCGGAAATTACGTGATCAGGCGCTTTCTGGCTCCGAGTCCAGATAAAATAGGAATAAGTGCCATACAGAGTGCAATGGGTACGGATATTCTCAGCACACACAACACGAAAGAAAAGGTCAACAAAATGTCTAGACAGAATATCGAAATTAAACCACAGCATGGACCTCGAATGACACCCATATTACGTACATCTTATTTAACGTCTTTACTCACTTCCTTCTATATTGAAATACAACATTATCTTCCTGATTTCATTGTTGACTTCGACGAAACCTTAGCTTTGTCAATCGACCAAAAACTCAATTCGCTTCCATTAAGAGAAATATAAATACAGTTCTCGTTTGGAAACTTCAAGGAGAAAGGCAACTTGGCTCTAACCTAAAGCTGCAGAAAGGCATAATACAAGAAATAAAAATATAGTATACATAAATATGAAAGAAAAAGAAACATTTTTGCGTTTTATTGCAAGAAAATATCTAACATTACGAGACAGATAATAATAAAATGATATTCAAACAAGGAAATATTGAAAAATTCATGAAAGAAAGATTAAATCACAATAAGTAAATGTGTCTTGTCATTGAACAATATTAATGAAGATAATGAAACAATACATTGTTACACACCCTGTAGGCCAAGGGGTTTGTCCAGAAGAGACCATGAGAAATTAAACCACGATATTGCGTAAATTGGATTTATTTCCGAAACTCTTGTGTCTTTACCACCAATGTAGGCACTCAAACGAATCATAAATCCCCGAAATTACTGCTGTTCATTAAGTACAGAAGAAACAAAGCAGGTAAAACCGTGAGTTTGTAATTACTGCTGTTCCGAAAAAAGTCACTGCGCCTGCAAGCAACGGTGAATCTCAGTTATGAAGGCAATGACCAGTAAGAGCTAACTGCACCATCATAAAATCTAATATTATTAGCATGAAGAAATGACACAAGCAACGATGTATTTCTTTAGTTATGCAGGTGCCTAATTTGAATCTCACTTATCCTGACAGTTTTCTCGGTTTTCCCAAGTCCTTCCAATCACCTGCCGTGATTGGTGCTTCATAAACTCATGGGCGTTTGCTTCCAAAGTACGTCCTATTTCACCATCTTCCCATTTTCTACCTTCATATATATATATATATATATATATATACACATACATATATATACTCTGCGGTCCCGAATATTTTTTAAACTGAACAAGAAAATACACCAAATGCAGCAAACCAAGCACAGCAGAAGAGCTGTGTGTATACAATTGGAAAATGCGTACATATATATATGTGTGTGTGTGTGTTTGCGTGTGTGTGTGCATTCATGTATATACATAGGAGTGAGTTTTATGACTGATTATGCAGCTTATTTACAGTTACTGACGAAATAATATGTCATGGTCACAAGGGTCTCAACTAACACGGAGACCTATGAGATCATCACGTTAAGGTTCCTGTATTTTGGCTGTCAGAAATGACGACATATGGTTCAGAGTGCGAGGCATAATCTGGAGACCACTTCTCCTTACGACTACAGGCCTTGTCCAATACAAACCGTGCACAGCGAACTGGTTGTCGTTGCAGAAGTAACTACAGCGATCCAATCGGCACTTGTAACAGGAAATGAACGCTTAGAGTGCACAAGTGCTGCAAATCGTCCCACGCCAATATTAACCTGGCACCAAAGTCAAGCCCACCAGTCTCGTTTAATAAGAATGCACACAGTAGCATGCCAACTGCGTCCTCAGTATACATGTCGATCAAAAAGTGACTAAAAAGTTATACCAACGCCAAATATGAAAGACAGGGAGAGATTGGCGGGAGATGGTGAAACGAGAAGTCAATCAGAGTTGTAACGCGAAGATGTGAAGGAAAGAAACCAGCTGCGAAACTTTATACATAAAAGGGAGAGGGAAGTAACGTGGCGACCAGCGAAGATACGGACTGTTCGAAGTGTGTCAGCGTTTCGAGCCTTCTTGTACACGGCCATTGAAGTTCTAATCAGAAGGAAGTCAAATGAGCAACCACAAATTCCAAATGGGCCCTAGTTTTGGAATTCACTCTCACGGAAATGCAAAGACTCGTATTTTTTTCCACGATAATTCCTGTGAATGTTTTAAAGGAATAAAGAAATAAGGAAGGAGAGGCAGGAAAAATGAAAGAAAAGAAAGAAGCAGAAGGATAATGAAAATAGGAATATATATGTGTATGTCAGGATGTGGGCGAACAGCATAATAATTAATGTTTCATTATTCAGAAAACCGAGAGATTCACAGTAAAATATTTCCCACTTTCACTTGCAACTGTGTTCCAAGCAATATCTAGCGAGGCAACCCCCCAACACAGGCACAGCACCCTGACGCTTCAAGCAGTGCCAGTTATATCTCTCCAATTTGAAAAAAGTAAAAAAAAATTCGAAAACTTCGACAAAGTCAATAAATGTGAATGTTCAAGATATCTAGCATCTGACATCATATGGACTGACACACTGTTGGCGTTTCGAAACAGCTTTCTGCTTCTGTCTTCAGAAACTGAGAAAAAAAAGGCTAAATTTCCCCTTATGTGAATTGGAACGTGCATCATCTTGATAGTTGAGTAAAGAAAGACCAACTTGATGTCACTTGCTTTATTATTCCTTTACTTAATGCTCAACATGTTTCGGATGTTAATACATCCATCCTCAGGACCTTGCGACTTATGTGCTGAGTTATTTCATGGGTTGTATTGATCTGGTTCGATGTGTGTTGGAGTTAGGTTGTGGTATGGCTGTGGTGGTGTGGTATCCGTATGCAGGTTGAAGCACTACTGGCCTGTTCATGTGGAATGCGGGGGGTGGGGGTTAACCCCCAACCCCCGCATTCCACATGAAGAGGCCAGTAGTGCTTCAACCTGCATACGGATACCACACCACCACAGACATACCACAATGTAACTCCAACACACCTCGAACCAGATCAATGCAACCCATGAGATAACTCAGCACATAAGTCGCAAGCTCCTGAGGATGGATGTATTAACATCCGAAACATGTTGAGCATTAAGTAAAGAAATAATAAAGCAAGTGACATCAAGGTGGTCTTTCTTTACTCAACTATTCCCCTTATGTATCTTCTGCTTGACGTTTCTAGCGCGAAAAACTGTAGCAAATCGAAAAATGCATTATCTTTAATATGTTCGGTCTGATTTTGCATATCTTGTCCTTAAGACCATTTAGGAAGCAAGACACTTCAAAACGTGCACTTTGTTGTCCTGTACTTCACCAGATCCGCTGCAGAAACCAGGGAACAGAAACCTACGGGACACAAAACTTACACTTGCAGGTGCTTCTACAAAGTAAAACAAAAAACAAAAAGTCTTATTTGGAGGTCACATCAGTCTCTGTGTGACCTAATATCATTTCCCTCTACATTGAATAACAGAGATCCTTAATCCAGTGGTTAAATCCGGCGTATAGTCTTATAATAAAAGACAACGAGAAGCACTATTTCTCAAATTTATTTAGATAAGGAACTCTACATGTTTCGGACAAATCTACTGTCCATCATCAGGAGTCTTAATGCAGTACTCACAGCAACTGTTGTTTCTCATATTAGTTATGTTGATTGCTAGCGAGGTCAGGATGACCTCGCTAGCAGACAGTCAACAGAACTAGCATGACAAATACCTATTGCTGTGTATATAGTGTTGAGACTCCTGATGATGGACAGTAGATTTGTCTGAAACATGTAGAGTTCTTTATCTAAATAAATTTGAGAAATAGTGCATCTCGTTGGCATTTATTGTGAGACTATATCACGATGCACGGTCCTCTGAATGTCAAATCCGCAGTACAGTCTTTAAATAAACGTTGTAACTTACATTTAAATTACGTACTTTCAGTAATGGTACCTCAGAGCACAGTAACTTCTTTGTAGGTTTTCACTTACGAATATGAACAGCCACTTGGAACAAGTTCCTTATAACATGAAAACAAGTGAGCTGTACTTAAATTGAATATTTATACTGAAATAGTGCAAAACGATGTACTCATCTGCGACACAGAGTTATGAAGTACTATGAGTAAGTAAGAGCTGTTCAAAACCACCGTGTTGAAGTTTCGTTTTTAGTGTTCACGTCGCTTATATTGTAAATTACTTGTACACATTACAGCATCTGATACATGAATTTATGATGTGTGTGTGTGTGTGTTTACAACAAAATATATATGCACCTAGAAAGGAAAGAAGTAAGAAGACAGTCATCAGCAGAATATGAAGACAGCAGATACGAAAACAGGAGCAGAAAGTGTGAAGTAGGAGTTGAAAACGCGGAAAGGATATCGGGCAATATGTACAATAAATAAGAAGAGATAGGGTGCAGAAAAGGAACCAGTAGAAGAGAAATAAGAATACAAATGGAGAAAAACTACCACATGAAAGGATGGATATCGGGTGAGGAATGGTGGACATTATGACGGACAAAACTTCCCATTTTCTGTCTTCCTTCTAACTTTTTTTTCCCCTTACGTCCATCTACGTACGTGGTTTTTTGCTTATAGCCTTTGCAACGAGACAGGAACCAAGCAACAAAAGACCACTAGCCACGAAGAAGACGGCACATTGAAATGCGAGTGCCTTCACCAAACGACACAACAATGTTCCCTAACCTACAATGCGAAATTTCCCTTCTCCGCTCAACTCGATAAGTCTTTTTCCCCTTTCTCCTTTGTGAGAGTGTATATTCACAATGAGGCATTAGTGTTGATTTCCACAGTGAGTTACTTAGAGACACTATTGCTTCCAGCTACTCAGCTTCGAGACTAAAATATCAACCCGACACGCAGCGATGTTAGACAGACAGACTTAGAAAATGTGCTCGTTTATCAACCCTTAACGCTCTCTCCTAAGCTCAAGGAGAGTATTTTAATCACAAAATGTAAACAAACAATAAGGAACAATCGTAAAGGAAACATAAGTACACAGGTTACCAGTTTGGTTCACGTATTCACTTACGAGTTGGTATGTGTGTTTCACGAGAATCCTAAAACACTGATAATAGAGCTAGGAAGTAATATTCACCCTTTTGAGTCTAAAATTAATTTGTGTTATATACATAGATTCATCTCGTACCTCACAGAGAACGCAGTCTGTTTTAATCCCCCACAGAGTAATTATCCTTATTTATTGTAAAAAATGGAACAAATCAACACGCTGTGTACTATAATTCAGAGTTGTGAGTGATAAAACTTTTGGTACATATACTGATCAATAAAAAACGTAAATCTATCCCTATACAAGCCTGGATAGGCCCTTAGGGCTCCAGGAGGTCGATACTCACAGAACTGTTAGCGCTAGACACCGGCCGCCTTTAACCCTAGAAGATATCCCTGGAACTAATTTCTGTTAGAGGCTAACGGCAGCTCTATGTCAATGAAAAATCCGAATGTCCCCAACGGGAATCGAACCCGCAACCTACGGGCTTTTAGCGCAGTGTCTCAACATACTGCGCCATCACACACACCCCCATATAAGCTACTGACCACCAGACCTTGATATTTTCATATGGCTTTAGTTACGTTTAGCTAGTGCTTAGTGCTTCAGTTAACAAATGTATAAATGTAGAACTTTGATCGTGAGGTACCTTTTCGAAATTTGTGCCTTCCGAATACCAACCAGGAACAAAACTAAATATATATACTCCACTCTTCTTCCAAAAACTCTTTTTTTTTGGTTTCAGATTGTCCAATTATACGGGAAAATATAACAGCCTCGACAAACAGTAAAGCTATATTTAATAGTCCATCAAATGCCTCGCATCGTTTTTGTTCAAAAGTCACTCAGTACATTTATCTGACACATACTCTGAATTACCACAAAACCTATCTCTCACTTACCGTAATATTCTGTCAGCCAGGACCACATAAGGTGTGTCCAAACTGAAGATAGAACCAATCCCAAGCTCTACATTTCCAAGGCGGTCAAAACACAATGCAATTTGGTTTAAAATTCCATGCAGCAGGCTTTCGTTAGAAGTTCATAGTTGCACTGCAGTCAGGACATTTATAAAACCGAAAAACATCAATTTGACCTCAAAAGTCTGCTGTAAGGCAAATTCCCCAATACAAACGCCCACATTCCACTTATTTAAGGTTCGTTTCAATATACGAATTTCTCATCTAACCCATGCGTGCTAGATGCCCGGCTTTATCTTACAGAACTTTCTTTGATTACACTAACAAGAGGCAGATCACTGGTTAGTAAAAACGGAGCCTTGTTTCCGTCCCCCACTTTCATTCTTCCACTATAACTACTGAAGGAAGAAATAAAAGAATTGCAGTGAATCTAAAACTTTAGGCATTAAAATTAACGTTTATATTACTTTTCGATTTCGTACAAGGCTCTGACGATGTGACATATGTTACACTTCGGATTACCTGGTTCAGAAATACAGGGTGATTCGAAATGATTGTCGGGGTTTTAACAACTTGTCATATACAATACACTTGAGAGAGGAGTATATGTTTCTTTTTATTCAACAGAACAACACTCCACGTTTTTGCTACATACCTTATAGGCGCTCTATATGTGCACCCTTTGTGATTCTACAAACATCAACACGATAATCGAGTTCGTTCCAAACTGTTTGTAGCGTGTCAGCGGTGATGGTTTCAATGGCGGTTCTGATTCGTACCTTCAGTTCCGGGATACAAAGGGTTCACATATAGAGGATCTGTAAGGTATGTAACAAAACTTGGGGTGTTGTTCTATTAAATAAATAAAAAAAATGCACTCCTATCTCAAGTGTATTGTGTATGACAAGTTGTTAAAATCCTGACAATCATTTCGAATAACCTTGTATATCTGTCGTCCAGACGAGAGGTGGGACCCAGGATTTTGAAACACGCCACAGAGGTGTGGCGAAAAAGTCAGAAAATTTGCCACACTACGAAGAAATGCCTTGCAATAGTACAATAAATTACCTCTGTAGACGAAGAAAAATCCCAGAGATTGTTTCAATAAAATGCGCTCTTCTAGTTATGGGTCCAACAGAGAGGATCGAAATTCCAGGAAACAAAAAAAAAGTGTGAATTTTGGTAATCTTCCCTGCTGAACAAATGAATAAAATATGGCCGAATGTCTGAACTTCGTCACGCCTTCACTTTCAGTTTCATGTCAAGAACTCGAGAGCGTACATTTTTACTTTATCACACTTACCTAAAACACGGCTGATCCTCAGCACTTGTCGATTCACTCATCAGGGGCAAGTTCTAATCTTTTACAAGTACTTATATGTAATTTTTATCGTTGTACCGTGCATTTCGTATCTACAACGTTCATTCACCAACAGAGGCACTATTTATTAAACTTGAGAAAGTTCTAAAATTTACATTAAAATTCACTTTGATTATGCCCTTACCTGTTTCGGTCTACGACCATCATCAGGGAGCCTTCATTGGAGCCTAGCTAAAGTTATATTTTAGTTAAGATTCAGTAAAAATTATGTCGTTATATATTATGCAGTGGTGTGGCAGCATGCTGCCACACCACTGCATAATATATAACGACATAATTTTTACTGAATCTTAACTAAAATATAACTTTAGCTAGGCTCCAATGAAGGCTCCCTGATGATGGTCGTAGACCGAAACAGGTAAGGGCATAATCAAAGTGAATTTTAATGTAAATTTTAGAACTTTCTCAAGTTTAATAAATAGTGCCTCTGTTGGTGAATGAACGTTGTAGATACGAAATGCACGGTACAACGATAAAAATTACATATAAGTACTTGTAAAAGATTAGAACTTGCCCCTGATGAGTGAATCGACAAGTGCTGAGGATCAGCCGTGTTTTAGGTAAGTGTGATAAAGTAAAAATGTACGCTCTCGAGTTCTTGACATGAAACTGAAAGTGAAGGCGTGACGAAGTTCAGACATTCGGCCATATTTTATTCATTTGTTCAGCAGGGAAGATTACCAAAATTCACACTTTTTTTTTGTTTCCTGGAATTTCGATCCTCTCTGTTGGACCCATAACTAGAAGAGCGCATTTTATTGAAACAATCTCTGGGATTTTTCTTCGTCTACAGAGGTAATTTATTGTACTATTGCAAGGCATTTCTTCGTAGTGTGGCAAATTTTCTGACTTTTTCGCCACACCTCTGTGGCGTGTTTCAAAATCCTGGGTCCCACCTCTCGTCTGGACGACAGATATACAAGGTTATTCGAAATGATTGTCAGGATTTTAACAACTTGTCATACACAATACACTTGAGATAGGAGTGCATTTTTTTTATTTATTTAATAGAACAACACCCCAAGTTTTGTTACATACCTTACAGATCCTCTATATGTGAACCCTTTGTATCCCGGAACTGAAGGTACGAATCAGAACCGCCATTGAAACCATCACCGCTGACACGCTACAAACAGTTTGGAACGAACTCGATTATCGTGTTGATGTTTGTAGAATCACAAAGGGTGCACATATAGAGCGCCTATAAGGTATGTAGCAAAAACGTGGAGTGTTGTTCTGTTGAATAAAAAGAAACATATACTCCTCTCTCAAGTGTATTGTATATGACAAGTTGTTAAAACCCCGACAATCATTTCGAATCACCCTGTATTTCTGAACCAGGTAATCCGAAGTGTAACATATGTCACATCGTCAGAGCCTTGTACGAAATCGAAAAGTAATATAAACGTTAATTTTAATGCCTAAAGTTTTAGATTCACTGCAATTCTTTTATTTCTTCCTTCAGTAGTTATAGTGGAAGAATGAAAGTGGGGGACGGAAACAAGGCTCCGTTTTTACTAACCAGTGATCTGCCTCTTGTTAGTGTAATCAAAGAAAGTTCTGTAAGATAAAGCCGGGCATCTAGCACGCATGGGTTAGATGAGAAATTCGTATATTGAAACGAACCTTAAATAAGTGGAATGTGGGCGTTTGTATTGGGGAATTTGCCTTACAGCAGACTTTTGAGGTCAAATTGATGTTTTTCGGTTTTATAAATGTCCTGACTGCAGTGCAACTATGAACTTCTAACGAAAGCCTGCTGCATGGAATTTTAAACCAAATTGCATTGTGTTTTGACCGCCTTGGAAATGTAGAGCTTGGGATTGGTTCTATCTTCAGTTTGGACACACCTTATGTGGTCCTGGCTGACAGAATATTACGGTAAGTGAGAGATAGGTTTTGTGGTAATTCAGAGTATGTGTCAGATAAATGTACTGAGTGACTTTTGAACAAAAACGATGCGAGGCATTTGATGGACTATTAAATATAGCTTTACTGTTTGTCGAGGCTGTTATATTTTCCCGTATAATTGGACAATCTGAAACCAAAAAAAAAGAGTTTTTGGAAGAAGAGTGGAGTATATATATTTAGTTTTGTTCCTGGTTGGTATTCGGAAGGCACAAATTTCGAAAAGGTACCTCACGATCAAAGTTCTACATTTATACATTTGTTAACTGAAGCACTAAGCACTAGCTAAACGTAACTAAAGCCATATGAAAATATCAAGGTCTGGTGGTCAGTAGCTTATATGGGGGTGTGTGTGATGGCGCAGTATGTTGAGACACTGCGCTAAAAGCCCGTAGGTTGCGGGTTCGATTCCCGTTGGGGACATTCGGATTTTTCATTGACATAGAGCTGCCGTTAGCCTCTAACAGAAATTAGTTCCAGGGATATCTTCTAGGGTTAAAGGCGGCCGGTGTCTAGCGCTAACAGTTCTGTGAGTATCGACCTCCTGGAGCCCTAAGGGCCTATCCAGGCTTGTATAGGGATAGATTTACGTTTTTTATTGATCAGTATATGTACCAAAAGTTTTATCACTCACAACTCTGAATTATAGTACACAGCGTGTTGATTTGTTCCATTTTTTACAATAAATAAGGATAATTACTCTGTGGGGGATTAAAACAGACTGCGTTCTCTGTGAGGTACGAGATGAATCTATGTATATAACACAAATTAATTTTAGACTCAAAAGGGTGAATATTACTTCCTAGCTCTATTATCAGTGTTTTAGGATTCTCGTGAAACACACATACCAACTCGTAAGTGAATACGTGAACCAAACTGGTAACCTGTGTACTTATGTTTCCTTTACGATTGTTCCTTATTGTTTGTTTACATTTTGTGATTAAAATACTCTCCTTGAGCTTAGGAGAGAGCGTTAAGGGTTGATAAACGAGCACATTTTCTAAGTCTGTCTGTCTAACATCGCTGCGTGTCGGGTTGATATTTTAGTCTCGAAGCTGAGTAGCTGGAAGCAATAGTGTCTCTAAGTAACTCACTGTGGAAATCAACACTAATGCCTCATTGTGAATATACACTCTCACAAAGGAGAAAGGGGAAAAAGACTTATCGAGTTGAGCGGAGAAGGGAAATTTCGCATTGTAGGTTAGGGAACATTGTTGTGTCGTTTGGTGAAGGCACTCGCATTTCAATGTGCCGTCTTCTTCGTGGCTAGTGGTCTTTTGTTGCTTGGTTCCTGTCTCGTTGCAAAGGCTATAAGCAAAAAACCACGTACGTAGATGGACGTAAGGGGAAAAAAAAGTTAGAAGGAAGACAGAAAATGGGAAGTTTTGTCCGTCATAATGTCCACCATTCCTCACCCGATATCCATCCTTTCATGTGGTAGTTTTTCTCCATTTGTATTCTTATTTCTCTTCTACTGGTTCCTTTTCTGCACCCTATCTCTTCTTATTTATTGTACATATTGCCCGATATCCTTTCCGCGTTTTCAACTCCTACTTCACACTTTCTGCTCCTGTTTTCGTATCTGCTGTCTTCATATTCTGCTGATGACTGTCTTCTTACTTCTTTCCTTTCTAGGTGCATATATATTTTGTTGTAAACACACACACACACACATCATAAATTCATGTATCAGATGCTGTAATGTGTACAAGTAATTTACAATATAAGCGACGTGAACACTAAAAACGAAACTTCAACACGGTGGTTTTGAACAGCTCTTACTTACTCATAGTACTTCATAACTCTGTGTCGCAGATGAGTACATCGTTTTGCACTATTTCAGTATAAATATTCAATTTAAGTACAGCTCACTTGTTTTCATGTTATAAGGAACTTGTTCCAAGTGGCTGTTCATATTCGTAAGTGAAAACCTACAAAGAAGTTACTGTGCTCTGAGGTACCATTACTGAAAGTACGTAATTTAAATGTAAGTTACAACGTTTATTTAAAGACTGTACTGCGGATTTGACATTCAGAGGACCGTGCATCGTGATATAGTCTCACAATAAATGCCAACGAGATGCACTATTTCTCAAATTTATTTAGATAAAGAACTCTACATGTTTCAGACAAATCTACTGTCCATCATCAGGAGTCTCAACACTATATACACAGCAATAGGTATTTGTCATGCTAGTTCTGTTGACTGTCTGCTAGCGAGGTCATCCTGACCTCGCTAGCAATCAACATAACTAATATGAGAAACAACAGTTGCTGTGAGTACTGCATTAAGACTCCTGATGATGGACAGTAGATTTGTCCGAAACATGTAGAGTTCCTTATCTAAATAAATTTGAGAAATAGTGCTTCTCGTTGTCTTTTATTATAAGACTATACGCCGGATTTAACCACTGGATTAAGGATCTCTGTTATTCAATGTAGAGGGAAATGATATTAGGTCACACAGAGACTGATGTGACCTCCAAATAAGACTTTTTGTTTTTTGTTTTACTTTGTAGAAGCACCTGCAAGTGTAAGTTTTGTGTCCCGTAGGTTTCTGTTCCCTGGTTTCTGCAGCGGATCTGGTGAAGTACAGGACAACAAAGTGCACGTTTTGAAGTGTCTTGCTTCCTAAATGGTCTTAAGGACAAGATATGCAAAATCAGACCGAACATATTAAAGATAATGCATTTTTCGATTTGCTACAGTTTTTCGCGCTAGAAACGTCAAGCAGAAGATACATAAGGGGAATAGTTGAGTAAAGAAAGACCACCTTGATGTCACTTGCTTTATTATTTCTTTACTTAATGCTCAACATGTTTCGGATGTTAATACATCCATCCTCAGGAGCTTGCGACTTATGTGCTGAGTTATCTCATGGGTTGCATTGATCTGGTTCGAGGTGTGTTGGAGTTACATTGTGGTATGTCTGTGGTGGTGTGGTATCCGTATGCAGGTTGAAGCACTACTGGCCTCTTCATGTGGAATGCGGGGGTTGGGGGTTAACCCCCACCCCCCGCATTCCACATGAACAGGCCAGTAGTGCTTCAACCTGCATACGGATACCACACCACCACAGCCATACCACAACCTAACTCCAACACACATCGAACCAGATCAATACAACCCATGAAATAACTCAGCACATAAGTCGCAAGGTCCTGAGGATGGATGTATTAACATCCGAAACATGTTGAGCATTAAGTAAAGGAATAATAAAGCAAGTGACATCAAGTTGGTCTTTCTTTACTCAACTATCAAGATGATGCACGTTCCAATTCACATAAGGGGAAATTTAGCCTTTTTTTTCTCAGTTTCTGAAGACAGAAGCAGAAAGCTGTTTCGAAACGCCAACAGTGTGTCAGTCCATATGATGTCAGATGCTAGATATCTTGAACATTCACATTTATTGACTTTGTCGAAGTTTTCGAATTTTTTTTTACTTTTTTCAAATTGGAGAGATATAACTGGCACTGCTTGAAGCGTCAGGGTGCTGTGCCTGTGTTGGGGGGTTGCCTCGCTAGATATTGCTTGGAACACAGTTGCAAGTGAAAGTGGGAAATATTTTACTGTGAATCTCTCGGTTTTCTGAATAATGAAACATTAATTATTATGCTGTTCGCCCACATCCTGACATACACATATATATTCCTATTTTCATTATCCTTCTGCTTCTTTCTTTTCTTTCATTTTTCCTGCCTCTCCTTCCTTATTTCTTTATTCCTTTAAAACATTCACAGGAATTATCGTGGAAAAAAATACGAGTCTTTGCATTTCCGTGAGAGTGAATTCCAAAACTAGGGCCCATTTGGAATTTGTGGTTGCTCATTTGACTTCCTTCTGATTAGAACTTCAATGGCCGTGTACAAGAAGGCTCGAAACGCTGACACACTTCGAACAGTCCGTATCTTCGCTGGTCGCCACGTTACTTCCCTCTCCCTTTTATGTATAAAGTTTCGCAGCTGGTTTCTTTCCTTCACATCTTCGCGTTACAACTCTGATTGACTTCTCGTTTCACCATCTCCCGCCAATCTCTCCCTGTCTTTCATATTTGGCGTTGGTATAACTTTTTAGTCACTTTTTGATCGACATGTATACTGAGGACGCAGTTGGCATGCTACTGTGTGCATTCTTATTAAACGAGACTGGTGGGCTTGACTTTGGTGCCAGGTTAATATTGGCGTGGGACGATTTGCAGCACTTGTGCACTCTAAGCGTTCATTTCCTGTTACAAGTGCCGATTGGATCGCTGTAGTTACTTCTGCAACGACAACCAGTTCGCTGTGCACGGTTTGTATTGGACAAGGCCTGTAGTCGTAAGGAGAAGTGGTCTCCAGATTATGCCTCGCACTCTGAACCATATGTCGTCATTTCTGACAGCCAAAATACAGGAACCTTAACGTGATGATCTCATAGGTCTCCGTGTTAGTTGAGACCCTTGTGACCATGACATATTATTTCGTCAGTAACTGTAAATAAGCTGCATAATCAGTCATAAAACTCACTCCTATGTATATACATGAATGCACACACACACGCAAACACACACACACACATATATATATGTACGCATTTTCCAATTGTATACACACAGCTCTTCTGCTGTGCTTGGTTTGCTGCATTTGGTGTATTTTCTTGTTCAGTTTAAAAAATATTCGGGACCGCAGAGTATATATATGTATGTGTATATATATATATATATATATATATATGAAGGTAGAAAATGGGAAGATGGTGAAATAGGACGTACTTTGGAAGCAAACGCCCATGAGTTTATGAAGCACCAATCACGGCAGGTGATTGGAAGGACTTGGGAAAACCGAGAAAACTGTCAGGATAAGTGAGATTCAAATTAGGCACCTGCATAACTAAAGAAATACATCGTTGCTTGTGTCATTTCTTCATGCTAATAATATTAGATTTTATGATGGTGCAGTTAGCTCTTACTGGTCATTGCCTTCATAACTGAGATTCACCGTTGCTTGCAGGCGCAGTGACTTTTTTCGGAACAGCAGTAATTACAAACTCACGGTTTTACCTGCTTTGTTTCTTCTGTACTTAATGAACAGCAGTAATTTCGGGGATTTATGATTCGTTTGAGTGCCTACATTGGTGGTAAAGACACAAGAGTTTCGGAAATAAATCCAATTTACGCAATATCGTGGTTTAATTTCTCATGGTCTCTTCTGGACAAACCCCTTGGCCTACAGGGTGTGTAACAATGTATTGTTTCATTATCTTCATTAATATTGTTCAATGACAAGACACATTTACTTATTGTGATTTAATCTTTCTTTCATGAATTTTTCAATATTTCCTTGTTTGAATATCATTTTATTATTATCTGTCTCGTAATGTTAGATATTTTCTTGCAATAAAACGCAAAAATGTTTCTTTTTCTTTCATATTTATGTATACTATATTTTTATTTCTTGTATTATGCCTTTCTGCAGCTTTAGGTTAGAGCCAAGTTGCCTTTCTCCTTGAAGTTTCCAAACGAGAACTGTATTTATATTTCTCTTAATGGAAGCGAATTGAGTTTTTGGTCGATTGACAAAGCTAAGGTTTCGTCGAAGTCAACAATGAAATCAGGAAGATAATGTTGTATTTCAATATAGAAGGAAGTGAGTAAAGACGTTAAATAAGATGTACGTAATATGGGTGTCATTCGAGGTCCATGCTGTGGTTTAATTTCGATATTCTGTCTAGACATTTTGTTGACCTTTTCTTTCGTGTTGTGTGTGCTGAGAATATCCGTACCCATTGCACTCTGTATGGCACTTATTCCTATTTTATCTGGACTCGGAGCCAGAAAGCGCCTGATCACGTAATTTCCGCCTGTAAGCAAGAAAATGGAGATCCATCAATCAGTAAAAACATGTTTTTGTAGTCGTCTATACAATATCTTTCCTACCAACCTCGCAATTCAACCCCACGCCAAGTAATGTTGAAATGGATAGCTGCTTTTGAATCCCGCAATAAACATTTCTCTTTTCCGCGCGTGTTTCTTTACCTAGTACCATTTTTTTTTTACTTTTATTACACGGTGAAATGTTAGCATAAGAAATTCTGTGTAAGTGGGAATTACAACACGTTATATTTTATTACGTAATGGATTGGGCAACAAATATTTTAAGAACTACTCTTGTTAAAGTGTGGGTTTTGTCACAAACAAAATAACTAGCTATATATTAAACCCTTGAGGGGGAGTGGAGTTTTAACGTTTTCCTTTCAGTATATATTTGCGGGATTTCATTTTATCCTCATAAATACGAAGGCGTGTTAGGCAGGTAAGTTTACATGTCGTGTAACTTCATTAAAATAATACCTGCACTGGTTTTCATACGGTAGTGTCGCGGGAATTCATAGCCGAGCGCTTGTCTTATTTCTAGCGCCGAAGTAAAATCTTGGCTGATATAAATTTAAAAATGATCGTTGTTTGGGTACAGCTGTGCCACGGTACACGGACTGATATCGAAAGGGAATAGAAACGCATGTCCCACGATGCGGTGAATTGTCTCAAGTTTGGCGAGGACTGTGCGCGAAGTAGTGAGATAATAAATTATTTATTAATTAAGTTCCAATGGTTTTTATTAGGTATAAAATTAAAGGACAAAACTAGGTATTGTAACTTCATCCTACTTGCTTTTCATGCATAACTGCCCACTGATTTTTTTTATTAAAGGCTCGTATTTTTTATTGAAATGACGTGAAGATCAGAGCTGTACGGCCTTTTCTCGCTTTTCATGGTACAGGATGTGTCTGGAAAAGTGGATGTTTACATAGCTCGTGCTTTCTGTTTGTTAGTGTACGGGCTAATACGACAGAGTAAACAAAGGAAGCATTCCGAATTTAATTTCATCTCATTTTCTTCAGGAAATTTAAACCTTTTTCATTCCCAATTTGACCTTGAAAACATGACTGTGCATTCCTAACATTTGATAATGATCTCTTGAGCTTTCTTTTCTATCAAGTCCTTCACTCGCCGCAGCCAGCCCCCCTCCTCCGCCCACAATATTATTTATTTTGGTAATTTACGTACGGTAACAGTGGGCCGGGTAGCTCAGTCGGTATAGCGACTGAGCTACGGGCTGGACGGTCCGGGATCGAATCCCGGTGGGGACGAGATTTTCCGCCTGTCCAGACCGGCTCTGGGGCCCACCCAGTCTCCTGTAAAATGGGTACCGCGTGTTTCCCGGGGGTAAAGTGCGGCCGGGGCGTGCTGCTGACCACTCACCCCCTTCTAGTACCGCGGTCATGGAAGAGTAGAGCTATACCTCTACCCACCCTCTGGGCCACACCGGGCCTGCAACGGGATCACTTCACCTTCACGTACGGTAACAACCACACTTCAGCAAAATCAGAAAGCTATAGTAATAAATACTGAAGTGGATTTCAGTCTGTTTGATTGGGACATTGCTGTGTTTTAGGTGGATGGGATTATTTCGTTGGTCTCGGTCTTCATGTTGTACTGAAAGCCACACTATTGTCTCCATAAAACATCAAATTTAAAAAAAAAAAAGGTTACCCGTAATATTCACACTGGTTGTTGGCAATAATGTCACAGGAGATTAGATGGTTCGGCATGTTACACGCATGGGAGAATGGGAAATGTGAAATGGGAAATGTATTTCGAGAATCTGAAGGGAAGAAATCAATTTGATTATCGAAGCGTAGGTGGGAAGAGGAAAATAATGAAGTGGACCTCAAGGACGTAAGACGTGACTTTTCGGATTTATCTGTCTCAGATTAAGGGCAAGTATCCGGTTTTTGTAACACTGTCACTGAACTTCAGAGTCTGTAATATAAGGAGAATTTCATGACCAGCTGAGCAACTAATAGATTTATAAGAATGGCCATGTTTCTTGGAGTTAGTAGTTATGTAAGGGCGTGCAGACATCCCCCAGAAACGAGATGTTGTATTGTTCAGCGTGATATTAATCACATCTCATATTCTACGATGATCCTTGTACCTCTCGCCAGATTATCGCCATTTCCTATTCTCCTTTCAGTTTCCTCTTGTAGCGCAGCATAATTGAATTTTCTTGTACAGCTGTTTGGACGGAAAGGTTTCGAGGGCTTGCAGAGTTCAAACGTTTATAGTCACCATTGCGTTTGTTCTGTGTATGAGGTTCGGAATGGCTCTAGTGTTATTTTTTTGGTGGAGAGTTTACAGGAGGGCTGTGTTAGTAATGCAGGACGTTGCCAGGAAGGGTTTGAGAAGCAATATAGTGGTTTTAAATGTACAGGGATTTTGCTGGTCAATATAGAAAACGTGTGAGCGGTTAGCACGAATTTTGCTTCGATGTTGCATTACTGCTGTTGTTTCGTGTGTCACTGATGCCAAAACTTGATTACATTTAGGAAGGGGCGTTAATTTCGCGCCATGGTATAGATATATACATTTTTCTGTTGTTCTAATGTACTAGAGTTTAGGCAAAATAAAAAAGGAGGAAGGCATATTCACCGCTGCATTCCAGTAATATCTGGAATATCTGTATTTGAACTGTTGCCAAATATGGAAGGGTTATACAATAACCAATAACCGAATGCAGTCTGTTTACTCCTGTCTAGTCTTGTATCATGCATAGGAATATCACGCGGCTTGACTGCCAGTATTATAGCAAGCATTTCTGCACACTTCATCAGAAATTCCTTTGCGTAATGCCTGCAGCTGCAGTACCTGATTGGACGTCCATAACCCTTATCACCTACCGTGTGTATTTTATTGTAATAATATCCTGCTTAACAGTCAAAAACAGAGAGGGTTAATAAAGTCTTCCCGGACACCAACTGGGACAGTCGCCGTTGAAATCGAAGTGTTGGTTCGGGGTCGGTGTGCGGTCTGTGACACGAACCGGAACTTAGAGCTGAGCTGCAGACTTTGTGGAGGAAAAATGTGTCCATCTTCAGGGTAGAAAACAAACTGCTTATTCGGTGTCACGTGCTGGATGAAAAGAATGTTCACATTCTCCACTGTGTGAACATCAAATCTCTCGCATTTCCTGTTATTCTTACTGTATGGAAATATTTTACTCAAACGCCGAAATAAAGTTAGAATTGTCCAGGTGCAAGCCCTGAAGGCTTACGAAGGAGGAGGAGGAGTGTAGCTGGATGCATTACTAATCTAGACCCTAGATCGAGGTGAATCACCAAAACGCATCATTCAGTAATTAATTGGACGTTTGCAGATGTTGCCAGGGTGCTAAAAGAAGCATTATATTGAGCATAGATTGGGAACCTTTCTCAGAGCCAGTTGTACGGTCAGTGTATAATGTTGAACAGTGGGCATAAGTGTGTGAGATTTTAGATTTTACAGCGCTGTTGCTGAAGATTCAACTGCTTTGGGATGTTAACACTCTGTCGCAGTGTTGCGTCTGAGCCTTTTCCTCAGGCCTAAATATGTATTTCAGACAGAGAGACAATATTCATGAGTTATTGTTGTTGTTGTTTTTGTTGTTGGGGCCAGGATAGCGTCGACGGTATAGCGACTAGCTTCGGTGTGTACGGTCCAGGATTCGAAGCCCAGTGCCGGCGAGATTCTTTGTATTTGGCCAGACGGTCCCCGGAGCCCAACCGACCTCCTGTAAAATGAATATCTGGGAGCTTTTCAGGGCATAAAGCGGCCGGGGCGTGTCGTTGACCATCCAGCCCCTTCTCTTGCTACCAAAGTTAAAGAAGTGTAGAAGTAGTTTATATTTGTGCCTCCCCTCTGTGCCTTCATAGTTTGTTATAGGGAGAATTTTACCCCTAACTTTGTATTATTTTTGTCATTGTTAGCGGTATTATTATTGTTTTAGTTATTACTACTACAGTGCCATGCAAAGTAAAGCGAAACGTAATGAACATTCTCGCTATTAATGATATCTTACGGTCCTCACTGGCCGAATTCATTCTTTTCGCGGGCAGGTTATTGAGTTCGTCCTTGTACAAGAGACAAATAATTGTAACAGAGCCGCGAGTGAATACTCGAACATTGTTTTTCGTGCACGATGTTTGGGGCGTGCGTAAGTCACGAAAGCCTTACGGTGACTTAAGTGTAAAGCTTATAGAAATTATTGACGATTTTAGCCTTTTTCGTTGAAGGGCAGACGTTAACGATATACGTAACTTATCACGGGAACGCGTGACTTCGTCGCCAACCTCGTCGTAACGATGAAAACTGTCTAAAATCGTGACCACGTTGACACAGTGGACACACATATTTAAGGTGAATGAGAAGATATTTGTGAAACAGTCTGCGTTTTAACGCTGTCCAGCCACTATTTCGTGGCCACGTTCGTTCGTTCTTTCGTTTGCAGATCCGATGAATAATACAAGCCGTACGTGTAGTGGCCCTGATGCTTCTCTACGTATCCCGAGCAACCAGCTGAAGTATGACTGCCGCATATCCCTTCTCAATTATTGAACATTCCACGTGAGTTAAAAGACGATAAAATGTGTAATTCAAAAAAAAAAAATGCGTTTTGAACTATAAATATTGAGAACGAAATGTATAGAACGCTGAGGAAAATTGGAAAGAGGAGAATTTTCTGCAGTATCAGAATTAAAATCATGTTCTAAAAACGCTGTAAATACACCTGAAGTTAAAACAAAAGTAAATCGTGTTTTAAAAACAAAGGTTTAACCGTTGTCAGGTATTTTGACGAAGCAGACAAAAATAATGCGTTGTGTGGAGTCACTTCGAAAGAACACCATGCGACCTACGACTACGTAATTTATAACCTCTAGTTCAGGCGGTCCGAGACTTGGTTAAAGTAACTGATAGATATTTGAAACCCCCGTGTCTAAAGCCGTGCTGGTAGAGGATGGACACCATTTGCATTTGTTTTTTTACTCACCTCTCTTTTCCTTCCTGTCCTTTCACGTCCGTTGTGAGAATGATTTTCAAACTCGCGCAGTGAAACGATATAGCTTCCTAGATAGCGTCTTGTTATTTTTGTTTATAACGGATGTCCTTTTTGATGGCGGCCTTTTCTTCAAAGGCTTGCATGAAGAAGACGGATTGATGTGTGGCTGGGAGTGGTAACTAGCCGCGTGTAGACACAGTCGGGGGCATTCAATGCCATAAAAGAACATTCATCTTCCCAGCCAGTGTCGGCGAGTTTCTCAGACAGCACACCAGAAGCCTACTGAGCTGCATAGATGTAGGCATTCCTGATTATAATCCTAAACTCAGCCCCACTCAGCAGTCATCGTAATTAAATTACTTAAAAACCATGAATTGGCTTCGTCTTATTTTTCTTTTCACGTTTCTAAAGATGTTCCTGTGCACACCATGGGGGCATATAGGGCAGCAGATGTGTAGCTCCACTGGTTCCTCTGCGTTAGGTGGAAGTGAGTGATAAATTTCACGCCCCGGCGGCTTTACCCCCGGAATTAACCCCGATACCAAGGGAGTAGGAGGCTTTATGGAGTAGATAAAAATTTTTTTTACTTTTCCGGGATTCGAATCCCACGTCATGCAACCTGTAGCTAGTCCCTATACCGACTACACTACCTCGGCTCCTCGTGTTTGAAAGAGAAGAAATTGGGGTGTATTTGTTACTAGGGCTTATTCCATTAAAGTAAACTATTCGCTCTTACTTCAAGACGGATATAGACACTAACACCTAGCCAGCAAGCAAGCAAGCCATCAAGCAAGCAAGCGAGCAGGCGAGCAAGCAAGCAAGCAAACAAGCTAGTGAGCGAGCAAGCGAGGAAACGAGCAAGCTAGCAAATAAGCGCGCTAGCAAGCTAGCAAACAAGCGAGCAAGCAAGTAAGGAAGCACGCGATATTTTCCTGCAATAATCAGCTGTGTCTGACCTGAAACGGTAGATGGTGTCACGTTGCCCAAGTACAGTTGGTCATCAGCTGTAACTTCCATGTTGAGAAATCGTGCACTATTAAATATTCCTTCTCTTGAGATGTTAGACAGCCTAGATTACCGACGTTTCGGGACAACCTACCGGTCCCATCTTCAAGGGCCAAGCTTTCCAAGATGGGCCCGATAGGTTGCCCTGAAACGTCGGTAGCTAACTATCAATCTACGCCGCGTAGCATCCCAGAAAACCGAAGAGTTCATTTACACCTCGGAGGAAGCCTGCAATCACGCATGCGCACTATTATGCTACTGTGCACCAGTGTACACCACAATCTCAGACTGCTGGCTGCTGCTTGATCTAGTGTCAGTCGGTCCAAGACTGCACGTGTTAGATTGTTACAAGCGGCATGTGGACGTATACTGTTTGACACATTCGCAAGCCTTATAGTTACGAAATCTCTCTCTCTATATATATATATATATATTAATATTAATATTAATGTTTCGCGTCTCTTGGAAGTGATTAATAAGAGATATTTGCCTTAAAAATTCCTTTGCGTTTCTTAGTGCATTTGGCCAGGAACAAACAGAAATATCTGTACGAGTAAAACTAGCAGTTTCGTTTACATTATGCTTGACGTGACGGTACATAGTGCCTTCTCCTTTCCAGAAGGACTGGAGACGAAATTACGGAGTCTAAACCAAGTATGTACTCAAACTTTAATGTGTTGCTGGCAAATTGAACAAAATTCGGTCTGTGGGCGGGCAACACCAAATTTCATACACAGAATGAAAAGTGAATAAGTGTACCTACAATTGTATGTACAATTTTGAACTTGTAGTTTTCTCTGCAACATGTGTGATAAAATTGTACTAATAATAACTGGTGAAAGTTATAGGAAATTCAGTTCACATCGTAGACTAGGGCGCCGCCATCTCCGCACATTTTTACAAAATTAATTGGTAATCTAATGTATGTCGTCATAAATCAGCAGCTCATAGTTTTTCAAAATTGTTTCAGCGCTGTGTCCCGGCTTTGCCAGGTTAAGGTTAAAAAGACGTTTTCTCGTTTCAAATGTCTCCAGGAGTAACATTTTGCTGCGAGCTGCAGGCTGCTCGGGCTGGTCTAAACTAAAGCGTTTCCCTGCGGAGGTTATGTAGGGTACAGATAAAATAATGCGAAGACGATAGCGAATGGAGAATATGTTATAATTTGGGAGGAGGGGTTCGTAGCCTGATTGTTCTACTTACAGAAGATCTTACAACGCAGATATAAATCCCTGCCCGGTTTATGAAAGTCCCAGGCTTTCGCTTGTCGTACCGCACCCGGAAACAAAATCTATATATTTGACCCTCTAAATGCTAATACGATATATCTCTCGTTCAGGAAATATTCTACATTTTCCTGCTTTCATGAGTTTGATAGTTAAAGACGTATGCAAGTATACTCTGCTGGCAGTCTTAGGAGTTTCAACATAAATATTTTTGTTTTTATTGTGGAAGTTACCGTGTAGCTATATAGATTTTTGTTTTGAAACCCAGCGCGGAAAGGGTTAAGGAACAAGCAAAAGAAGATATACGTCAGTTTCCCATAATAAGTATGGTAAAAGGTTAACTGAAACTGGTGCAGTAAAAGAGAGAAGCTTCAGTAACTGCACCATTCTGCGGTCCGGAAATATCGGGCCTGCCCAAATTTGTTCCTTTACTGCTTCTCTTGTCTTACTTGCTGTTCGTTTTCGTTGATTGTCTGGAGAGTCACAGGCACTCGCGTCTTCATTTAACTAAGTGGGCCACATTAAATTCTAGATAAAGTAATATTCTCAAATTGTATTGATCAAGAGTGATTTTCAACGAATTGGTATATGCTTGTATGTAAATACGAGAGCAGCTTGCCTGTTATTTTCTTGTATATGCCTTATGTGTTTAAGAAAGATATACGAAGTACATTTCCTGTTTCCCAGTTTATTTTTAAGCGTTTTATAGAGGGAGTAGATTTTCAAGATAAATTTGGATCTGTAGTAAATAAAGAAGAATAACAATCATTTATGCAAAAAAATGCTAAAATTGTTTTGAAGTACTTAGACAAGCCTACTTAAAATTGGAACTCATGAATCACTTTTTTCTTTTTAGTCCGAACATATCCCAAACACAACATTTGTCACCCTCTCATTGACGTCTAACGTTAAATATATTTTTACTTTCAGGTCAGTATGAACTTCATGTACTGCCGAAAAACGGTACTCTGTTGGACACATGGTAAGTCTCTCGGTTTTGAAAAACATTTATGTTTCTTGCACTGACTCTTTTAATGCTGGTCTAGGTGTCCATTGTTTTTACGTGCTGAAGTTGAGATACGCGTTTCGTTACATTTCGAAGCTTACGTCATCCCTTACGCTAGTAAAACCGATCTGCTAGGGCGCGTAGAGTTGTGTTGGGTTGAAACTTGGCTTGATTTGTAGTCTTTCACATGGAAAAAACGATAAATGGAATTGTAACAAAGTTATGTTTTGTAGTTATAAAAATGCCTTGTTTTTGAATTCCGAACTAACAATGCTGACATAAAGCTTGAGGGTGGATCAGTGTTTTGTTGCCGTCGTGCGACGGAATTGTCAAAACAAAGGTGGACTTCCATTAACAGTGTTTCAGAACGGACCTTATTTTACAAGCAGGGATGATAAATCTCACCCCCCCCCCTTTCTGTGGTTCAAAGCAAATATGACGTGACGAATCTGCATCACATGAAAATTGCGCCCTCCAGAGGCACCATGATTTCTTCAAGGGGAACTGGTAACGTTGTGTTTAAATGGCTTTTTGCTTCACTGACAGGATAATATGTGACGCTGTATCAGCTGTATCGGTTATGTGGCTGTGAATGAGATTGTAAAGGATGATTTTATGTACCATTTATTGTATATGAAAGAACTGTAGCAGAAACAGCCATGAATTCGTACAGTTTCACTTCTGCTCTATTTTACGATAATTTTTAAGATGTAGGTTTTATGGCATAGAATGGTAGGGCGTTTGCGAGGTATGATTTCTCAAGATGTGAAACGGTATTGTCGTGACATATTCTAAGGTATTCCCGAATCATATGGATGAAGTGACTTAACATAACCACGAAGAAATGTCATTAGGGTAGACAGAGATTGGAACCCTGTGCCACTCGAATAGGAAAAAGTTGCCGAACCTCACTTCCAATATCGTCAGTACTCAATATGGAAGAACTAGGAAAAAATCATTAATTTTGCTCTTGACGAAAGGTGCTCCGACTGGTATTTTAATAGCTGTCCTCCCACATAACGAAAATATACGATGTGGATTATGTAATTTTAGCTTAAGACGAGAGAAATGAATGGGTTGTCGTACTTATGGCATTATATCTTTATACTTGATACATCCTGACGTAGAGTCACGCGTTTCAAATCATCTGCCCTCTCTGAGGTCTTATGGTGATAACCTCCAGTCATTCCTGTAATATGTTGGATTATATTTAAAGGTCAGGATCACTTTTCCTCTATCCTTATCAATTCAGAATTTATTTCCATCCTTTCTTCATCACCATACAACTTACACAATTCAAGTAATGTCGTTAAATAAATTAATAACTTCAACAAATACTTGAATTACACTGCCAGCATTGTACTGTAAACTGTTTGAAGTACAAACTGTGGTAAGAGTACATAATTTAGCTTCATATTCTGAATCTTGCATACATCATATGCTTCCATTCAGGCTTAACGCTTTATCCAATATGAGCCAAAGTATGGAAGTGTTTGGTGATTATTCCCTAAAGGCATTTTAGTTCAAAATACACTACGTCACATTTTCATTTGGATAACACTTACTCACCAGTAAGTTTGGTGCTGCAATACTGTTATCAACAGTGATACCAACTGTTGTGCTTTACGTCTGGCAGACTGTCGATTTGCTGGTACAGGAACCTCGAATCATGTCACTGCACGCTATTTGAAAATGCTCGTATATCATCCATATTCACTGTAATTGAACAGACGCAGGAGTTGAAATAGCGTCGTCATATAGCATGTAGCACAAGGATGAATTATTAAATCCATTTTATTGGCTTGACGAACTGAAAGTGAAAGATGTTACGGAATGGAAATGAATGTGGCCAAAAATTACGAATATTAGAATCTCAGGACAACTTTCCTGAGCACTGATTATGATAGATCAAAAACAACAGGAGAATGTGGAACATTCCGACTATTTGGGTAGCGTGGTAACGAATGATGTAAGATGTACATGTAAAAATTAATCCAGGGTTGCCATTAAGAAAAGCGGCGTTCAACAAGAAGACTATATTCACGAGTAAAATGTACTTAAATTTAAGGAAGAAACTAGTAAAGTATTACATTTGGAGCCTTTCTTTGTGGGGCGCTGAAATTTGTATACTTCGGAAAAAGATCAGTAATACGTCGAAAGTTATAAAATGTGGTACTGGAGAAGGATGGAGAAGGTCAGTTGGACCGATCGTGTAAGAGAATGAAGTATTACATAGAGTGAATGAGGAAAGAAATATCCTTCATACAGTAACAAGAAGGAAGGCGAATTGGGTAAGTTACATCTTGCGCAAGAAGTGCCTACCAAAACACGTTACTGAAGTGAAGGTAGAGGGAAGAATAGAAGTGTTGGAAAGACGAAGAAGAAGACGTAAGCAAGAACTGTATAACCTTAAGGAGACGAGAGGATCCTGGAAATAGAAATAGGAAACCCTAGATCGCTTTTTGTGCAGGACTTGCTCGGGAAGAGGCTACGGACCTGTCGGAAGACATGACTGCGGAATGACCAATCGTGGCTAAACTGGAAACGGAAGAATGTAAGCTATGCTTTGGCCTACCATACCATGTGATTAGAATTTTTCTTCTAAGAATTTACCGCTTGGTTGTACGTTGAAGCATCTTTAAATATTTCATGGCACACGACGAAATAAATTTGCTTTTTGCTATAAATAATATTTTTATAATTATGGTCACATTGGCTGTAATTGTTTTTCTAATACCTTAATAAACGTTTATTAAATTTCATTGAGGTTCGTTGAAGGAAGCGTCTTGATGACCGTAACGAAGAAACAGCATTTTAGGGACAAGTAATAAACGTCAAATATGACTGAGTATAGTTAATGTGAAGAGACTGTAACAATTATAAATCAACCATCCACAAAATGTGGCAATCGGCCAGGCGTTTTAAAATCGGTAGTGGGGAAGAATTAATTTATGATTTCTTATATAACACACCAATTTTAACTACCGTATATCATAAAAAATGTGAATATTTACATTGATCTTTAACCTCTTGACCGACACAAGAAATTTAATCCGCCGGGAAAGAAACAGCGGATTTCGCATTGTATAAAGAAATTCAGTTCTTGAAATCGAAGAGATGTGACGTCAAGAATTTAACCCCGTGACGCAGAACTGTAATGACACTTGTAAAATGAAACTATTACACTTGACGCATTAAATGAGTTTCTGCCAATGCTCTTGTTTGCGCATAAATGCATTTGGATTCGGAATATTTTGGCTTTCATATTATAGGAAGTTTAACCCACGTTCAGTTTTATAGCAGTCGAAAAGGAAAAGGCGACGTCTTCGGTATCGTAAAATAGATCATTGCACTTCATGTAGTTTCAAAAATCTCTATTTTTGCAGAATTATAACCGTTTACAAAGTGTAGGCCGGACATTTCTCTTTCCTCCAAATGCAAGTTTTCATTTATCTGTGCCATGAAAGGGAAGATAATTTTATTTTACTTAAAGAAAGGCCGCTTTATTTGACGTCTTTGAAACTTCCTTTCCCGAAGTTGCTCTAGAATATTTCTCTTATTCATCAACGAAGTATATTTCCGGGTACCCAGAGTCCCCTATTTAAAATACCCTAAGCGGCCATCCATGGCCTCTCTTTGCTTCTGTAGACCATTTTAGTGTGTGTGACTTCCTAGCCTCTCTGGACGGGATTTTACGAATCCTGTCATAACAAGTTACAATGCTGGACCTATCCCAAAATTACAGCTCAAACAATTTTCACAGTTACGTTAGGTAACAGATTATTACCACTAAAAGGGAGCCCATTTTAACAGTTTATTTTATTTCTTTCGAGCAGGTAGGTAAGGTGAAACCAGGATGAGGAACTATGCGTTTATCAGCGCGAATGTTTGAACTCAGAATGTGAGGAATTTTTACGTGGTTAATTGTTTAGATTCGACATAAATTAAATTGTAACTCCTGTCTTTAACTATCGCTTTTATTGAAAAGAGTAAGGCTCGACATTAAATAATTAGCTGGCATGCTTAAGACGTCATGTGAAGCACGTTAAGATTTATGACTTGTATGACACAGTTATGGGTAGGGCTTGTATTTAAGCTGTTAGGTTAAAAAATGGGAATGTTTTCTATCTTACAGCGTTTTGATGTTCTTTGTGCAAATTACTTCGCAGGGAAAGTTTCATAACGGCAGCCCGAACCCTACTGACAGACTGCCAGTGTCCCAGCATTTTCTCTGGTTACTGAGGTAAACCACTATTATACATTTTAACCTTCAATTATTCTTCTCCAGCCTGGATGTTTTGAGGATAAAGTCCAGAAACCTTCATTGATGTGACTTGTCTGATGGCTAGAAGTCAGCCTCCTAGCTAGAAGTCAGTATTAGGAAGGTCCTGCGACCGACCACCTCGACACAGGTTTTTCTTCGTTTCCTTGTGTCTATAAGCAAATGCTGAGATGGTTCTCAAGATTCTAAGTTGCCACTACATGCTTCTCATGTAACCCTCCCCACTTAAATTTATTAGTAACCAATTTCATATTGTATGTATATGTAAAATAACCACTTCCACCGGGTGACAACCCAATTGCGGTTAATAAATATTATTTTTATTATTATTAGACCCGGCACTTTACAGATACGAAACCTTAACTTCTGACACTAGCACCTGTTAGCCACCGGACACAATGTTATATGTGCCTTTTACTGGTAGTCTGTTCAAGTTGTGAAGTTTAAATTTTGCCTAACGTAGTACTAGAATAGGGTACTAAGAATGTGAATGTAATTGAGTTTCACTGCATATTCTCCTTTCTGTACACATGACCCGAATGGATTACAGTCTAGTACCGACAGACGGCAGTATCTCCAGCACCGTACATATTGCAGTCTGCTTCGCATGGGTAATTTCTTTATCTTCAAGTTTCTACTCTCCAGCACGGTAATTCTCTGTACATCATAGCAAGGAAATTGGTTATTTGATGAGGATTAAGGGAATCAGAAAAAGACAGGAACAAAATTAAATGCTTTAGAATGCCGTGTTCCATAAAATTTTAAAATTTCAGTTGAGAATTTGTCTTTAACACACTCGAGAGTTGTACGCGCTGTCTGGTTCAGGATACATAAAGGTTAATAGAAATGTTTCTATTCGGATAAATGCACTGGTTCTGTAATTTTAGTTATATTCTAAACATTCAATAATAAAAGCTGGTTATACAATAAGCCTG
>Ga0123355_10000863_pt1 | contig 41924 bp, 31 predicted proteins | sample TergutEmb28metaG_3_FD_89872 | JGI IMG/M metagenome (GOLD analysis project Ga0123355, IMG submission 89872) | Embiratermes neotenicus P1 segment gut microbial communities from Petit-Saut dam, French Guiana - Emb289 P1 | ecosystem: Host-associated > Arthropoda: Insects > Digestive system > Gut ...
ATTTTTTCCGTTCCCGGAATGGCCCGAAAATTCTCGCATTCGGCAACAACAGCACCAATAACTCCGGTGTGTGTTTCGTTCGGAATGGCTTTTAACAAAATGTGCGAGGTCAAAATCGGAATCCCTAGTCTTCGTACGCGGTTTGCTTGAACCGGAAATCCGCCTTCTTTGTTTTGAGCTTCGATAATGGCAACCACATTTGCTCCGGCCTGCATCGCTTGATACGACGTGAGATAACCAATGTTTCCCGCTCCGACGGTAAGCATGTTTTTCCCTAACAATGTGAACTCATTATTCATCATTTTCTGCACCACCGCAGCGGTGTAAACACCCGGCAGATCATCGTTCTCAAACGCCGGCATAAACGGAACGGCACCTGTTGCAACAACCAAAAAGTCGGCGTCTACATAAAAGATTTTTTGGGTTGCGGTATCTTTCACCGCCAAGCGTTTTCCGTCAAGCAAATCCCAAACGGTGGAGTTCAACAAAATTCCGTCAAGGCTTTCCCCGGCAAGGGTTTTCGCAATATCAAAACCTCGCATACCTCCGAACTTTTTCTCCTTTTCAAAAAAGAAAAACTGGTGAGTCTGCATTAAAAATTGTCCGCCGATTTGATCATTTGCGTCAATGACCAAATTATGAACACCCCGTTTATTCAACTCTTCACGAACTGCCAATCCTGCGGGGCCGGCACCAACAATGGCAACCGAAGTTTTGAAAACTTGGTTGGATTCGTTGGGGTGCAAAGGCGTCCCATCGGGATAAAAATCTGTCGGAATTTCACGAATCTCCTTAATATTGTCGACTTTTGTGATACAAATTCGACGAATCTCACCATCTACAAGCATTTCGCAAGCACCGCATTTTCCAATGCCGCATTCCAGACTGCGTTCTCGATTTTGAATACTATGGCTGTGTACCGGAAATCCGGCCTGGTGAAGTGCTGCAGCGATTGTATAACCTCGCTGTCCTGCAATTTTCTGTCCATCGAACAAAAATTCCACAAGATCCGGCTTCGGAATATCCAGAATTGGGTGTTGCGTGATTTTGAACATTTAGTTCAGTTTTTCCAATGCTTTTTTCAAACGTTCGCAAGCATCAATCAGTTTGTCCTCGCTTGTTGCGTAGGAAATACGAATGCAGTTTTTATTTCCGAACGCATCGCCTCCAACCAAAGCAATATGGGCTGTATCAAGCAAATAGTTTGCCATATCGGCACCCGTTTTGATGTGGTAGTTTTCAAACGATTTTCCGAAGTATGCCGAAACATCTGCAAAAATATAAAATGCCCCTGTTGGCGTATTGGTTTTGACACCTGGGATTTGACGAAGTTTTTCAAGCACTAAATCGCGACGATTTTTGAATGTTTTTACCATTTCTTTCAAACCTTCACATTCTTTCGGATCTTGCAACATGGCTGCGATTGTGGCACGTTGTGCGATTGATGAACAAGCAGACGTCATTTGACCTTGAATTTTATTACAAGCATCAGCGATTTCCGCATTTGCAGCGAGGTAGCCGATTCGCCAGCCGGTCATCGCCCAGCCTTTTGCTACGCCGTTCACAATAATAACGCGATCTTTGATTTCCGGAAACTGTGCAAAACATTCGTGCTTTTTTTCAAAACTGATTAATTCGTAAATTTCGTCCGACATTACATAAACATGTGGATGCTTGGCAACCACATCGGCAATGGCTTTCAACTCTTCATGCGAATAAACCGAACCGGTCGGATTACTCGGACTGTTGAGCATCAAAAGTTTGGTTTTTGGTGTGATAGCGGCATCAATTTGTGCGGCAGTAACTTTGAAATCCTGCTCAATTCCTGAAAAAATCGACACGGGAATACCGCCAACCAACTGTACCATTTCCGGATACGATACCCAGCAAGGAGTTGGCATAACAACCTCATCACCGGGATTAACCAAAGCCAAAATCACATTCATAATGGAATGTTTTGCACCGTTGGAAACGATGATTTGATTTGGTTTGTAATCCACGCCGTTGTCACGCTTGAGTTTCAAACAAATTGCTTCACGCAAATCCAAATATCCCGGAACCGGTGGATACAACGTATAATTTTCGTCAATACCTTGTTTTCCGGCATTTTTAATAAAATCCGGCGTGTGAAAATCAGGTTCTCCAACAGCAAGGTTGATTACATTAAAACCTTTGGCGGCTAAATCTTTGCTTTTTTGGCTCATCGCTAATGTTTCGGATGGTGCCATTTCTGTTACGCGGGTTGCTAAGTATGTCATGGAATTTTTGTTTTTTTGATTTATTGAATGTAGGGGCAAATGATTATTTGCCCCTATAATTTTTGCGAAAATTTAATTAATAAACGCTAACACTTGGTTTTTCTCCACACTTTCGCCTTGTTTGGTTTCGATTTGAACAATCTTACCATCGGCGAGAGCAAGCACAGGCTCTACGTTGTAGTTCGTTTCCACGAAACAAACGATATCGCCTTTCTTGAATTCTGTTCCAATAACCGGTGCTGTAGAAACATCAACAACATCGTATTGCCACAATACTTTCCCTTTTACAGGTGTTTGTATCGGCTGTGCAGTTGGATACATTTCTTGAACTTTCGCCACGTCGAAATTAGGTACTTCGACAACGGCTCTTTTCACAAAGATAGGGGCACCTGCTTTTTCACGAGCGGTTTCTAATTCTTTGTTGAATTTTTCTTTGGCTAAGCCGGATTTGTAATCGCGATATTGTCTGTCGTGCATTGCAAGTTCGAACAACTCTTCATCGTCTTTTCCTAAATCCCAGTTGTTTTCTTTCATCTCTTTGCGATATTCGTCGAGAGCATCCGGATAAAGCGACTGCGGGTCTCCGGTGAAAAACTCCATGTTTTGATCTTTCGCAAGTTGAATGATTTCGGGAGCCAATTCGCCCGGCAATGTACCCATTCTTCCCAAAATCATATTCCAACTGTCTTTGTCAATTGTAGAAAAGCGTGGTTTGTCTTGAGCGAGGGCATAGATATTCATCAAAGCGATGTTTTTCACGTACTGGCTGAATGGTGTTACAAGCGGAGGACATCCGAGTTTCGGCCACACATACTCCACCTCTTGAAACAGTTGTACCACAAGATCGTTGAACGACAACTCCGGCTTATTTCTTTGTCTCAATGCCGAATTGATTGCAGAATGCATACCGTGCAAGTCGGCCATCAACGAGCCCATCATACCGCCCGGCAGACCGCAACCTACCAAAAGCGATGACATGTGGTGGTTCGAAGGCTCAATGAAATATCCCAAAAAGTCATCAATAAATGTCTGCGTCAAATGACGTGCTTCCATGTAAGCATTCATGTTGATATCCTTAACCAAAAATCCGGCATCTTTCAACATCGCTTGAATGGTAATTACATCAGGATGACACGTTCCCCACGAGAGTGGTTCCATTGCAACATCAACACAATCAGCACCTGCACGCGCTACTTCGAGCATTGATGCAACCGAAAAGCCGGGTCCGGAGTGTCCATGATATTGAATAACGATTTTCGGATGACGGTCTTTGATTCGTTTCACAATTTCCCCAAGGAAAGCGGGACGACCAATACCTGCCATATCTTTCAAAGCGATTTCATCTGCACCAAATTCAATAAATTTTTCAGCAAGATTCACGTAATAGTCTACTGTAAATACTTGCCCATACGTGATACTCATCGTTGCTTGTGCAATCATTCCGGCTTGTTTCGCATATTCAATGGAAGGGCGCACGTTTCGCGGATCGTTAAGTCCACAGAAGGAACGAGCGATATCAACACCTTGTGCTTTCTTGACTTTGTACATCAATTTGCGAACATCGGCAGGAACTGCATACATACGCAATCCGTTGAGTGCACGCTCCAACATGTGTGTTTGGATACCGGCTTTGTTGAAAGGTGCTGTCCACTCGCGAACAGCCGTGTTTGGATTTTCTCCAAACAACAAGTTGACTTGCTCGAAAGCACCACCGTTGGTTTCAATTCGGTCAAAACAGCCCATATCAACGATAACGGGCGCAATTTGTTTAAGTTGATCAACACGTGGAACGTATTTTCCAAACGATTGCCACATGTCGCGATACAGAAAACTGAATTTAATTTCTCTTTTCATATTTTTGTGTTTTTTTATTTGCAAATTTACCCGCAAAGATACGATTTTTTTTTGAAATAAGCAAGAATTATTTTCCGGATTTCCGACGATTGCAATCCCTACACAACTTTTGTGAGAAAAATCGCCGTGAACGTATTGACAAATTGAGATTGTGCGTTGTTGTCCGTCGATGACTTCGAATTGGATGTCCGTAGGGGCGTATTGCATACGCCCATCATCGGACTTGTCGCAATCGCCATCGGGGCGTATGCAATACGCCCCGACATTTCGCACCACCCAATACATCACATTCAGCGGAAATTCTTTGATAACGGTGTCAATCACAGCATCTCGCTGTTTGTCTTTGTAAATAAATTCGCGTTGATACGGCGGACGAATATCTAATGTTCCATCATAACCCACAACGCCATGTTCTGTATTGTCTTGGTAGCGTTTGCCAATTCTTGGATTGTGATTTCTTTGAGTTCGATTTTCATGATTTTGGTGTGCTTGATTGTTGATTGGGCGTGGGCGTCATTGCGAGCCTTGTCCGTCATTGCGAACTGCGAAGCAGTGAAGCAATCCAGCGTTCTTTTCTGGATTGCTTCGCCTAACGGCTCACAATGACGAGAAAATAAATTTGCAGAATTGAGAAAAATGTTGTAACTTTGTAGTATCGAATCTCACCTGAATGTGTGGGACGAAGAAAGTGCTGAACAACCCTTAAGTGAGGTTACTGTAAATTCAGCACTTTTTTAATTGCCTGTTGGCTTGCTTGTAGGTCAAAGGTATGTCAATGCAATAATGAAAATTTCCATTGTTTTTTATTCTCACAGGAATCTCAACTAACTTTTGTTTGTCATCAACAATAACCGGCGCCCGAAAATTCAAATAGCCGACAACACCGTTTTCTTTATCTCCTTTTTTTTGCGCTCCCAAAGAATGCAAAAAAGCATGCTCACATATTTTATCTAAAATTGTGATTAACGAGGCTTTTTCTGCATACATCGACCCATGTTTTGTTGTTTTTTTTGCGCCATAGAGTTCAAATAAAATGGTTATTCCTGTTTTTGAATTGACAATCGTCTTTCCTTCGTATTTTTGTTTGTAAATCTCAAGGAGTTTTTTTCGCAAATCGGAATTTTTTGGGAAATTTCTCCAATCTTCGGAATAACATTTCAATAAATTTTTTGCTGTTTTTCTTTTTGTACCAACGAACACTTTAATTTTTTTTCTGCTTTTTGTTTTCATAATTTTGCGCTTTTAGGTTTGTACCTATATAAACGCAAAAAAGTCGTTTTTCGTGTAAAAAAAAACTTAAAAAGTGTTAAAATGTTGAAAACTTCCGGATTTTGTTAATAACGAACATCAATTTAACTTTATTTCCTCCCCATCGCTATTCAAAAATCGATACTGCAAATAGTGCATTTCCGTTGATGAAACAATTTTGATGCATTGCTTGTATTTCCAAAACCATTTTCTCGAATAATTCCAAAAGCCATTTTTCAAAAATGCATAAACGAATGGATTTACTTCAAGTGTGAGATTTTTGAAGTTTTGCTCTCGAATCAAATAGTTCAAATTTTGTTCAATATCGTCAATCAGCAGCAGATTGGATTTCACTTTTCCTGTTCCATCGCAAACCGGACATTTTTCCAAAACTTGAATGTTGGTTTGCGTGCGCACGCGCTGACGTGTCATCTGCACCAAACCAAATTTGCTCGGAGGCAGAATATTGTGTTTGGACGAATCTCGCTTCATCAATTCTTTGACTTTTCCATAAAGAATTTTACGGTTTTTTGCATCTCTCAAATCAATGAAATCAATCACAATAATCCCGCCAAGGTCGCGCAAACGTATTTGTCGAACAATCTCTTCCGCCGCTTCCAAATTTACATTTAGGGCATTTTCCTCTTGCGAAATTTCGGAATTCATTTTACGACCGCTGTTTACATCAATAACATGTAGAGCTTCAGTGTGCTCTATCACTAGATAAGCTCCCGTACGTTTGATCGGAACCACACGCCCAAAGCCGGATTTAATCTGTTTTGCAACACCGTAAGCATCAAAAATCGGTTCGCCGTTTTTGTGATATTTCACAATGTCCACTTTGTCCTTGGCTATCGAACCCAAATAGGCTTTGATTTCGCGGTAAATTTCCTCATCATTCACAACGATATTGTTGAACTCTTTGTTGAGCAAATCCCGCAAAATTTTCATGGTTTTGCCTTGTTCGCTCAATAGCAATTTTGGAGGCTTGGCTTGAGGAAGTTGTACCGAAATACTGTTCCATTTTTCCATCAAGTGCCGCAAATCACCATCTAAATCCACAACGGATTTTCCTTCGGCAACGGTTCGAATAATTACACCAAAATTTTTCGGCAAAATGCTTTGAATGGTATACCTCAACCTGTCTCGTTCTGCAACGGATTTGATTTTTGAGGAAATCGAAATTTGGTTGGAAAAGGGCATCAAGACCAAATAGCGTCCGGCAAACGAAAGTTCGCAAGATACGCGAGGCCCTTTGGTAGAAATTGATTCTTTTGAGATTTGTACGACCAAACTTTGGTTAGGTTTCAAAGACGAAACTTTGCGCTCGCTTTTATCCAAATCTTCGGATAACTCCCAACCGGAAATATTTTTGGCTTCAGGATCCCCCGCAATACCGAGTTCGGTAAGCTTTTTGACTGCTTTTATTTGCGGGCCTAAATCCAAGTGATGCAAAAAAGCATCTTTTTCGTCGCCTATGTCTACAAAAGCGGCACTCAGACCGGGCATCACTTTTCGGATACGACCCAAGTACACATCACCTACAGCATGATGACTATCATGCTTTTCACGATGGATTTCGACAAGCAACTTGTCTTCCAGCAAGGCAATAACGACCTCGCTTGATGACGAATTGATAATTAGTTCTTTGTTCAATGTTAATATGTTTTATATTCGCTATAAAACACACCTCGAGAAACATTGGCTTGGGCGATCCTTGCGGTCGTCCACTGATACGAACATCCCATCAAGGGCAGGGGTAAAACCCTGCCCTTATGGATTATTTCTTCTTTTTATGACGATTTTTACGCAAACGTTTTTTACGTTTGTGTGTAGCCATTTTGTGGCGTTTACGTTTTTTTCCGCTGGGCATAACTATGCTTTTACTTTATTTTTAACTTGGCTTGAAAACGGCTTTGCCGGCTTAAATGCAGGAATGTAGTGTGCAGGAATCTTGATAGACGTATTTTTTGTGATGTTGCGTCCGATTTTTTCCGCACGACGTTTCAAGATGAAACTTCCAAATCCACGAAGATAAACATTCTCACCACTGCTCATGGTATCTTTCATTACTTCCATGAACGTCTCAATAGTGTTCAAAACCGTTACTTTTTCTATACCGGTGCGATTTGCGATGGCCGATACAAGTTCTGCTTTTGTCATAGTGTTTTATTTTAAAAATTTAACAATAGTTTCGATTTTCGGAGTGCAAAGATACAATTTTTTTTTAACTTTTCAAAATTATTTGTATGTTTTTTTGTTAATTGCGTGTTTTTCATAGGAAAAAACGCAATCTTCGCAGGTAATATTTTCTCCGTTAAGGCGACGTTTAATGATGTTTTCCAGATATTCGCGAAGCGACTCAAGGTGCACATTACGAACAACATCGTTTGCAAAAGCGTACATCAGCAAAGTTTTTGCCTGTTTTTCGGAAATACCTCGCGTTCGCAAATAAAACAGGGCACTTTCATCCATTTGTCCGATCGTAGCACCGTGCGAACATTTCACATCATCGGCATAAATTTCCAAAAACGGGTGAGTTTGGACATTGGCTTTGTCGGTCAAGAGAATGTTTTTGTTGTTTTGTATGGCTTCTGTTTTTTGTGCATCTTTTGCAACAAAAATATGTCCTTCAAAAAACGCTTTTGCCGAATCGTCCAAAATTCCCTTAAAAAGTTGATTTGAGCGTCCGTTCGAAAAATTGTGATTGAGCCGAATGCGATGCAAGCACTCTTGATTTTTATCTAAAAGATACAAGCCTTGAACATCAGCATTGGCGAATTCTTCTGAAAAATCAATGGTTTGATGCTTGTTTAATATTTTTCCGTTAAGGGTATAAGTATGAGAAGTTAAGTGCGAATGTTCGTGCTGTTTTACAACCGTTTCATTGTTCAGCGTACTGTGATTATTAATATTTTGAAGATTGTAATAGTGCAGTGTGCTGTGCGATTTCAACTGAATGGAGATGTTCGATTGAATTGTATTTTCAACCTGATTCAAAGATTCGTCGCAATGAATAAGCGAAAGCGAAGAACCTTGTCCCACAACGATTTCAAAGGTATGAATAACATCCAAAGGCTCAGCAGTGTCAATGATATTTATCAATTGAAGCGGTTTCTCAACGATGGTATTCGGTGCGATTTCAATTCTGAAATTTCCTGTTTCTGCCGGCGCGGATATTCTGTCCGTGCTGATATCCCCCGCTGGCGGGGGGCAGGGGGGTGGAATAGTCGGCGTAATTTCAACACCTTTCGGAGGTGCAAAATGCCGAATGCTTTTTTGATCGAAAATACCATTGTGCAAGACCAGCAGGTAGGCGTTTAGGTTTTTTATTTTGCAGTGAAATTTCATTTGATCCAATCGTAACCTTTTTCCTCTAACTCTAATGCTAAAGATTTATCACCCGTTTTCACAATTTTCCCATCGTACATGATATGCACAAAATCGGGAATAATATAATCTAAAAGTCGCTGATAGTGCGTGATTACAACGGTTGCATTATCGGGACGTTTGAGTTTGTTTACGCCGTTTGCCACAATGCGAAGGGCATCAATGTCAAGCCCCGAGTCGGTTTCATCCAAAATTGCCAACTTTGGCTCAAGCATTGCCATTTGAAAAATTTCGTTTTTCTTTTTTTCTCCTCCGGAGAAACCCTCGTTAACACTGCGTCCTGCGAGTTTGTCGGTAAGCTCAACAACTTTTTGCTTTTCTTCCATCATGGCCTGAAACTCAAAAATCGGCATGGGGTCTAATCCGCGATATTTGCGCTGTTCGTTTACAGCAGTTCGCATGAAATTTGCAATGCTCACACCCGGAATTTCGACCGGGTACTGAAAACCCATGAAAATCCCTTCGGAAGCACGCTCTTCGATCGAAAAATCAAACAAATTTTTACCGCAAAAAGTAACACTTCCCTGCGTTACAACGTATTTTTCGCGACCGGCAATGACTGAAGCTAATGTGCTTTTCCCCGTTCCATTGGGTCCCATAATGGCATGCACTTCGCCCGCATTCACTTGCAGATCCAAGCCTTTTAAGATTTCTTTTTCGCCGATGCTGGCGTAGAGATTTTTTATTGTTAGCATGTGTGTGATTTATGGAAAGTTTGCAAAGATACGAAAAAATCTGATATCTGATCTTTTTTTTGCTTCGTTTTTGGTCACAAAAAATGAACATTCACAAAAAAATCGTATCTTTGTGTCTGAAATTATCCATAAGATCGACTTAATGAAAACTTCTTTATTCTGTCTAACGCTACTCCTGACAACAACCCTCTTCTCTCAGCACCCAATAAGCATTGCACAATTGAGATATGGTGGCGGTGGCGACTGGTATGCCAATCCGACCGGATTGCCGAACTTAATTCGTTTTGCCAATCAACATTTGGGCACATCAATAAATCCCGTTCTTACCTTTGTTGATGTGGGTTCGCCGGACATTTTCAACTTTCCGTTTGTGTACTTGACCGGACACGGAAATGTGCGGTTTTCGGATAGAGATGTGGCAAACTTGCGGCGGTTTCTGACCGGTGGTGGCTTTTTGCACATTGACGATAACTATGGTTTAGATCCGTTTATTCGCAGAGAAATGAAAAGAGTTTTTCCGGATATTGAACCCATCGAATTGCCGTTTACACATCCTATTTTCCATCAAAAATTTAGTTTTCCGGGAGGACTGCCCAAAGTTCACGAGCATGGCGGAAAGCGCCCACAGGGTTTTGCATGGATTTACAACGGACGTGTCGTCGCGTTTTATACTTACGAAACTGACTTGGGAAATGGTTGGGAAGACCAAATGGTTCATGGCAACAGCGAGGAAATTCGCACAAAAGCGTTGCAAATGGGGGCGAATATTTTGCAGTTTGCGTTTACGCAGTAAATGCCAGAAACTTGCTTGTTTCGAGAATAATTTGTATCTTTGCGGAAAATTAAAACCGATGAATTATACGGCGATTATAAAAAAAATGGAAAATGGCTATTATTTTGCCCAGTGTGAGCAACTTCCGGCTGCGATGACACAAGGCGAAACAATAGAGGAAGCAAAGGAAAATCTGAAGGAAGCTATTAACTTATTGTTAGAAGATGAAAAGGCAGATTTTCAAAAGCAACGTCTCGGCACTCGATTTTTAAGACGAAAAGTAGCCGTATTGTCGTGAAACGAACTCAATTTATAAAACACTTACAATCTCACGGCTGTCGCCTAAAACGAGAAGGTGGCGGACATTCGATATTTATGAACACTTTAACAGGGAAGAAAAGTGCCGTGCCTCGTCATTCGGAACTTGGCGATTTTCTTTGTAATGAGATTTGCAAGCAACTTGGTATACAAAAAATAAAATAAACGAAAAACTGCCTATGAAAAAACCTGCGTAGCTCATACGCAAAAACATACATAAAACAGCGTTTGCTAATCTTGCATCAAAAATTTCGACATTATTCTGCAACTAAAAAGATAGAAACGCCTGCAAAATTGCGGGCTTTCTTATTCTTAGTTGCGGGTCGTCGAAAACCTTTGATGCGGATATTTAAGTCCGTTTTTTTTATGCCCGAAAATCACAAATAAAAATCAAAATACCATGAAAAAATTTCTATTCCTAATTCTGCTTTTACTGAGCATTTCAGTATCTGCTCAAGCATTATCACTTTGCGAACCGGCGAACAAATCCGAGCAAGAGTAACCGAAATTTCTCAAACAGAACTTCGATTTAGGCTGTTTGAACAACCAACAGGGCCGATTAGAGTTCAGCCCCTTTCGGAAGTTTTTGCAATCACTTATGAAGATGGAACACGTGAAGTTATCAATCCTCTTACACCAACAAACCAACCACAAACCCAACCTGCAAGCGGAGCAACACAGCCTGTGAGCCAAGTACAAACCACAACCAGAGTGCGACCTACAAACATTGCCACGCAACAAAACGATTGGGCATTAGAGGGCAGTCTTTTAATGGCTATGGATTCTGAATATACACTTTTCGGCATAGGTGCAAGATTTTTATACAACGCGTCTAACATCGTCCGTCTTGAGGGGTCATTTGCATATTTTTTCCCAAGAAGAATAGATGCGGGCTTTAGTGGAATAGAGGCATCTGTGAGCATGTGGGATTTGAACTTCAACACACACTACCTTTTGCCGTTGTCAAATACCGTTGTTTTTTACCCATTAACAGGAATTGGTATCACAGGTTTAACGGGAAGAGTTAGCGGGTTTGGGCAAACAGAAAGAAATGGGCTAAATTTCTTTACTCTTAATATTGGTGTCGGTATGGATTTCCAAATTTCAGAAACAGTCAATTTCAATATTGAACCGAGATACAAGATATTTACAGGAAGAGAGTTTGATGGCTTGGGTATGTTTTTTCTAAGAGCGGGACTGGCTTTTAGACTTTAATCATTTTCTAAATTTATGTTAAAAATAAACCAAATATGAAACGACTAATTTTTATCATTTTACTTTTGTTGGGAGCGTCGGCGTACGCTCAAGATATCATTACCTTACGCAACGGCAACGAAATCCGAGCAAGAATAACAGAAATTTCCGCAACGGAAATCAGATACTTACGGTTTGAACACCTTGATGGCCCGACAAGAGTTATTCCACGCACTGACGTGTTTTTTATCAACTACGAAGACGGAACACGTGAAATAATTACCCCTTTGAATGAGCCAAGTGTAGCAACAGTTACCCAAACAGAGGTGCCTGTTGTTCAGCCGGAACAATCAACACCACCAACTGTAGAACCTCAAAGAGAAGAACGACAACCACTAACAAGAGAAGAACGACAAGAACAACGAAGACAAGCACAAATAGCGAGAGAAAGGCAACGAATTAACCGAATAGGGATGCAAGAACTTCAAGCGTACGAAACAAGTCGGAGGCTGGAATCTGAAAGAATAGAGCGTGAAGAGAGACGAGTAGAGCGTGAAGAAAGACGAGAATCTGATAGAATAGAACGACAAGAATTGCGGACGCAAGAAAGAACAGTTAGAAACGTCAACGATTTTTCTGGGTACTCTCTTGGAGCATTATTAGGCACTGATTCTTGGGGAACTGGTATTACGTTAGGTTTAAATGCGATGTATAGTTTCAATAGATATTTAGGGCTGAGTTTAGCATTGCGTCATAGTTGGTGGAACAGGGATTGGTGGAATACTTCGGGGCGTAACACTTTCTTTGGCCCTGTTTTCAATATCCACTGGTGGGCTGGAAACAATTTTTATCTGTTTACCAATGGCGGATTTGGGGTGCTTTCGGGGTGGTGGGAAGAGTCGCAGTCTTGGTATGGTGGGGGTAGGCGTCCGATCCGTTATGATTATTTCAATCTTGGCGTCTTCGGATCGACTGGCTTGGGATTTAAACCAAGGCATAGTCCTGTTTCTTTCAGAGTGGGTGTAGAAGGTACTGGGGGAGGAGGAGGAGGACATAACAGCCTGTTCATCAACGTCAATTACTATTTCAATTCAAGAAGATAAACGGCAAGTAGAACGAATTTCGCCGGAGTTTTTAAGCCTTAGCTTCGTTTGAACGAAATATATTTCGGCTGAGTGGGCTCATAGTCTTCGTCATCCCAAAGTGTGCTGGTAATCATCAAATCCGCACTGTAACGGTTGCAAGCAATCGGCACGTTGTGAATGCGACACTGCCTCAAAAGCATCTGAATGTCGGCCTCGTGAGGCTGTGCACTCAAATCGTCAATCAGGAAAATAGCTAAATCCACTTGTTTGCGAACGACCAAAGCGGCAATTTCTGCATCTCCGCCCATGGGTCCGGAATTCATACAGGTAATTTCCGAAAAAATCCCTCTTTCGGCGAAAGCCTCTTGAACTAAATTTCCGGTCGTTCCGGTACAAACCAAATGATGCCGACTTAAAAAATTGGCATTAAAAACAGCCCATTCGACCATATCTGCTTTGCGTGCATCGTGTGCAACAATAGCAATAGTAAGCTTGCGATTTATATCCATAATCAAAAAAAGTATATCTATTCAAGATACAAAATTACAAAAAAAACGTTGAAAAACAACAATTCAGTAAAAAAATTTTGCCATGTCCGAAAAAAGTCGTATCTTTGCAATCCTTTTTTTGAAGTTATATTAAAAATCTAAATTCGTCATGGCACATCCCAAATCGAAGATTTCTCATTCGAGAACCCGTAAAAGAAGATCACACGACAAGCTAACTGCCCCTCAATTGATGGCATGTTCCGGTTGTGGAGCGGCAGTGGAATATCATCGCGTATGTTCTGCTTGCGGCATGTATAGAGGCAAGCAGGCTATCGCAGCTACCGCATCTTAATTTTTCACTAAATCGACAACGTTATGAGTCAAATTAGGGCGGTCATCACAGGAGTGGGGGCTTACCTTCCTCCTGATCTGATTACTAACGAGGATCTCAGTCGTCTGGTGGACACCAGCGATGAGTGGATTATGACCCGTATCGGCATCAAAACTCGACATGTTCTTAAAGGCGAAGGAAAAGGCACGTCCGACCTTGCCGTAGAAGCCATAAAAGAATTATTCGAAAAAACAGGAACCAAACCCGAAGAGGTTGACTTGTTGATTTGCTGTACGGTTACGCCGGATATGCTTTTCCCGTCAACGGCTTGTGTAACATGCGATAAACTCGGCATTAGAAATGCGTTTGCGTTCGATCTCAATGCCGGTTGTTCCGGATTTTTGTATGGGCTTTCGACGGCTTCAAAATTTATTGAAAGCGGAAAATACAAAAAAGTTGTTCTGGTTGGTGCCGAAAAAATGACATCTATTGTTGACTATACCGATCGAGCGACAAGTCCGATTTTCGGCGATGGGGCAGGGGCTGTACTGCTTGAGCCCACGACAGAAAATGTTGGTGTTTTAGACGAGGAATTGAAATCGGACGGTGTTGGTCGTATACACTTGCACATGAAAGCCGGAGGTTCTGTGAAACCGTCAACACACGAAACCATTGATGCTCGCGAACATTACATCTATCAAGAAGGGCAGGCTGTTTTCAAATGGGCTGTCGCTAAAATGGCAGACACTGCTGTAGAAGTGATGGAGCGCAACAATCTTGATCCAAATACAACTTGGCTTGCTCCACATCAAGCCAATCTTCGAATTATTGATGCTGTGGGGCAACGTATGGGTATTGATAACAGCCGAGTGATGTTAAACATCGAAAAATTCGGCAATACGACTGCTGCTACCATTCCGCTTTTACTTTGGGAATGGGAGCCTAAATTGAAAAAAGGTGACGATATCATCCTTGCCGCATTTGGAGCCGGTTTCACGTGGGGCGCAATTTGGCTGAAATGGGCGTATTAAGTTGACGAATTACAACTTGGCTTTGCCTAATTGTTACTTTGCAAACTCTAATAATTGTCGGTTGTAAATTGTAATTTGTAATTTTTTTTGTATCTTTGCACTATGCGAATCCTCACCGCTATAGTGTTTTTGTGTTTGACTGCGACATTGAACGCTCAAACTCCTGACGGACAGGACGGTTTCGTTGTGCGGGCGATTGTTATAGATGGTGATACAGTCATAACCATGAATCTTCCGGAGCATGAAGTTGTCGGGAGGCATATTTTCAGAAACAGACGAGAAGAACAGCGCCATCACCGATTGGTTCATAATGTGAGACGTGTGTATCCTTTTGCGAAACTTGCAGGAGAAATATACCGAGATTTGATGACTGTTCTTGCCAATGAACCCTGCGAGCGCCGGCAAAATCAACTGATGAGACAAGCCGAAAGAGATATTCGCCGACAATTTGAACGGGATCTTCGAAATTTAACCGTTTCACAAGGCCAAATTTTAGTTTTGTTATTGGATCGAGAAACATCGCATTCGGCATTTAATTTAGTCAGAGATTTACGAAATGCTTTTTTGGCCAACGTATTTCAAGGTGTTGGGCGGATATTTGGCTATAATTTGAGAGTACGATATGATCCGGACGGAAGGCATGCCGATATTGAAAGCATCGTCCGTGCGATAGAACGCGGAGAAATAGAGCCGTTTCCTTTGCCGGGACGGTAAAAATGGTTGTTTTTTTGCCGTCATTGCGAGGGAGGCACGACCGAAGCAATCTATGAGTAAATACTGGATTGCTTCGCCTATGGCTCGCAATGACGTCGAACATATCAAAAAAAAATCGTATCTTTGCAACCTTAAACAGACCAAATGTCCGAAACCAAAGATATTTTACAAAATCTGACCCAAAGCGATTACAAATGGGGCTTTATCACCGATATCGCTACGGAAACCTTGAAAAAAGGGCTTAACGAAGATGTCATCCGTTTCATTTCCGAAAAGAAAAATGAGCCGGAATTTATGTTGGAATTTCGCTTAAAAGCCTTTGCCAAATGGAAAACCATGACCGAACCGCATTGGGCACATTTGGATTATCCGCCGATAGATTATCAAGACATCGTGTATTGGGCGGCACCAAAAGTCACAGAAAAAAACTCTGACGAAATAGACCCTGAACTTATCGAAACATTTAAAAAATTAGGAATCTCACTTGATGATGAAAAAATGTCGAAAGTGGCGGTTGATGCAGTGATGGATAGCGTTTCGGTGAAAACTACGCACAGCGAAGAATTGTCGAAACACGGCGTTATTTTTTGTTCGATTAGCGAAGCTGTTCGTGAATATCCGGATTTGATAAAACAATATTTGGGCTCGGTTGTTCCGGTTGGTGATAATTACTTTTCTGCTTTGAATTCGGCAGTTTTTAGTGATGGTTCCTTTGTTTATATTCCGAAAGGTGTAAAATGCCCGATGGATTTGAGCACGTATTTCCGGATCAATGCCAAGGATTCCGGACAGTTTGAACGCACACTGATTGTTGCCGACGAAGGCTCTTTTGTGAGTTATATGGAAGGCTGTACGGCTCCGCAACGCGACGAAAATCAACTTCACGCAGCAGTTGTAGAAATTGTTGTGATGAAAGATGCCGAAGTCAAGTATTCCACTGTGCAAAACTGGTATCCGGGAGATAAAAACGGCAAAGGCGGAATTTATAATTTCGTTACAAAACGCGGAATTTGCAAAGGTCATAACGCCAAACTTTCATGGACACAGGTTGAAACCGGCTCATCGATCACTTGGAAATATCCGAGTGTGATTTTAAAAGGTGACAACACCGTTGGCGAATTTTATTCCGTTGCATTGACCAACAATCATCAGCAAGCCGACACCGGCACAAAAATGATTCACATCGGGAAAAACAGTCGAAGCACAATCATTTCCAAAGGTATTTCCGCAGGAAAAAGTTCGAATGCCTATCGCGGATTGGTAAAAGTGCTTTCCAGTGCTGAAAAAGCCCGAAACTTTTCGCAATGTGATTCGTTGCTTTTGGGCGACCAGTGCGGGGCACACACGTTTCCATATATTGACTGCAACAATTCCTCTGCCATTATCGAGCACGAAGCCACAACGTCAAAAATTTCGGAAGACCAATTGTTTTATTCTCAACAACGTGGTATCTCAATCGAATCCGCCGTAAGCCTTATCGTCAACGGATTTGCGAAAGAAGTGATGGATAAACTGCCGATGGAATTTGCTGTGGAAGCGCAGAAATTGTTGGGGATTAGTTTGGAGAGCAGTGTGGGGTAGAAACCCCTGTAGAGACGCAATGCATTGCGTCTCTACGGGACGGTTTCACAAAAAAATCCAAAAAAATTTGTTTTTGTCAAAAAAAAGTGGTAAATTTGTTATAACGAAACAACAATAATCATTTTTTTGGTTTTTTATGGAATTCTCATCAGAGAAATTACACTCGGAATTGAAGCGTATTTTCGGATTCGATCGATTCAAGGGTGCGCAAGAAGCGGTAATCCGCAGTTTACTGGAAGGTCGTGATACATTTGTGATCATGCCTACCGGTGGCGGGAAGTCGTTGTGCTATCAATTGCCGGCATTGCTTCTGCCCGGAACGGCAGTGATTGTTTCGCCGTTGATTTCGCTGATGAAAAATCAAGTAGATGCGGTTCGCGGTTTTGGCTCGGAGCTTGGAGTTGCACACTATCTCAACTCTTCGCTGTGCAAAGCGGAAATGCTTCAAGTGAAACAGGAAATTTTGCAAGGAAAAACAAAATTGCTTTATGTTGCACCCGAATCGTTGACCAAAAAAGAAAACGTAGAATTTTTCAAGCAAGTCAATGTTTCGTTTTATGCGATTGACGAGGCACATTGTATTTCGAAATGGGGACATGATTTTCGACAAGAGTATCGCCGTTTGCGACCATTGATTAACGATGTCGGTCATCAAGTTCCGGTGATGGCGCTCACAGCAACAGCAACGCCAAAAGTTCAAAAAGATATTCAGAAAAATCTGAGTATGCAGAATGCGCAAGTGTTTATCTCATCGTTTAATCGTCCGAATTTGTATTACGAAGTTCGTCCGAAAACACAAAACGTTGATCGAAATATTGTGCGATATATTCGTGAAAACAAAGGAAAATCGGGTATTGTATATTGTTTGAGTCGAAAACGTGTGGAAGAATTTGCACAGATTTTGCAAACCAACGACATCAAGGCTTTGCCTTATCACGCCGGACTTGAGCAACATATTCGCGCCGAAAATCAAGATCGATTTTTGAATGAAGATGTCGATGTGATTGTGGCGACCATTGCATTCGGAATGGGAATCGACAAGCCAGACGTGCGTTTTGTAATTCATTACAATATGCCGAAAAGTTTGGAAGGCTATTATCAAGAAACCGGTCGTGCGGGACGCGACGGCGGAGAAGGGCATTGTATCGCATTTTACAATTACGACGACATTACGAAATTAGAAAAATTCATTCGCAAAGAAAAAGCGTCTGCCGATCAAGAAATCGCCTCACAACTTATTGCAGAAACGGTGTCGTACGCAGAAACAGGCATGTGTCGCCGAAAAAATATCTTGCATTATTTTGGAGAAAATCTTGACACTGAAAATTGTAATAATTGTGATAATTGTTTGTTTCCGAAAGAAAAGATTGATGTTACGGAAGATGTGCTGACGATTTTGGAAACGATGGAAGAAATGACATTTGGCTATAAAATTAAACATATTTGCCAAGTGATTATAGGTCAAACAACGGCTCAAATCAAAAACTGCAAGCACGAGAGTTTGTCGGCATTCGGACAAGGTCAACAAAAAGATGTTTCGCACTGGAATGCTGTGGTTCGACAATGTTTGATGCTTGGTTTTGTCGAAAAAGATATCGAAAATTATGGCACGGTAAAATTGACGGAAAATGGTCGGAGTTTTATGCAAAATCCACAACCGATTACGATAGTCAAAGACCGAGATTTTGAAGAAGAGGACGCAGATTCGGTGGTGTCCATTGGAAAAGAAGGCGATGAAAACTTGCTGGTTCTTCTGAAAGAAGAACTGAAATCTTTAGCGAAAAAACATTCGGTAAATTCGTGGGCAATTTTGACTGAGCCATCGTTGATTGATATGACGATTCAATATCCCATTACGATGGAGGAGATGAGCCATATTTCCGGTATGGGTGCTGCGAAAACAGCGAAATACGGACAACCATTTATTGATATCATCAAGCGTTATGCGGAGGAAAATGAGATTGAGCGTCCGCAGGATTTGGTGGTAAAATCTATTGTGAATAAATCGGGTTTGAAGGTTTACATCATTCAAAATATTGATCGAAAATTACCTTTGGAGGATATTGCAAAAGCAAAAGGCTTAACGATGAACGATCTGCTCACAGAAATGGAGCGTATTGTAGCAAGCGGAACCAAAATCGACATCAATTATTACATCAAAGAAAATTTGGATAAATACCATATTGAAGAAATTTATGAGTATTTTGAGGAGGCAGAAAACCCTTCGGCATCGGAGGCATTAAAAAATTTGGATGAAAACGAATACACGTTGGAAGAAGTTCGTTTGGTTCGCTTGAAATACTTGACGGAAGTAGGATTTTAAAAACAAACAATAAAGACGCACGCGGTCACTGAGCGAAGTCTAAGTGTGCGTCTCAACAAAAAAAAACAATATCATGAAAAAAACACTCATTTATGCAGTTCTTATTTTCGGTGTAATAGCCGTAAGTTGTCAAAGACCAACCGAAAAAATTGTTATGGAAGCTATTTCCGTGGAAGGAATTACCATTGCAATGGTCAACACCGACTTGATTTTTGCGGGCTACGACATGGTTGCGACTGTACGTCAAGAAATTGAAGAAACTGAGAGAAGGCTGATGGCCGATTTGCAAAGTCAAGCGAGAAGGTTAGAAACCGATTTTCAGAACCTTCAAAACGATGTTCAAAACTATACAAGAATTGGACATACATTAACCTTGAGCGAGCAAAACCAAAGAGAGGCACAATTCAGAAGTCGAGAAGAACAAATTCAACGCAGAGCAGAAGAATTGGGACGATTGGAGCAAAGATATATGCAACAACTTATGGAATTGCAAGCTCAACGAAATCAAGAGATAGAAGAAGCTATTTTTTCGTTCGTTGAAAGATTCAACGAAACGCACGGTTTTTCTATTATCATGTCGAGTGCGCGAGGTAGCGGAGTGTTGTATTCGTTGCCGTCAATGGACATAACCCAACAGATACTCAATGGGTTGAATGCGGAATATATCCAGAGTCGTAGAGGTCGATAAAACCGTAGGGGGGGGCGTATTGTATACGCTCTTGATAACACGTCATTGCGAGCCGTAGGCGAAGCAATCCAGCGTCATTACGTGGATTGCTTCGGTCCGTTCCTCCCTCGCAATGACGATTACAAGAAAATTATGAAACGAATCATTACCCTCGCTGTCATTGTCCTTTTGGGATTTACGCCGTTGTTTTCGCAACCGTCACAAACGCTTGTAAACTTAATGGATACAGTGCGTTTGATTGCTGAAAGAGACGAAGACCCGTTGGTACGAACCATAGCTTTATTTCAATCAGACCTCGGAAATCTCAATGCGGTTGAACAAGCGATTGTCAATTCGATGATTGCGGAGAGTTTGTGGACGTATTTACAACAAAATCGTTGGCAAATTTTTGAGCGAACACCGCTTGCAAATCCTGATTTGACGGATGTTCGGACGTGGGACACGCGTTTGCTTTTGCAACAAACCATTATGCGTTACACCGCATCTTTGGAGCCACGAGAGGCTTTGCAAAATTTGAGAGTTCGTGATTTTAAGAAAATTTTGACTTTGGGCGATAATGAAAGCGAAATTCAACGTCCGACGATGTTTGACTTGTTGGCACATCGGGCGATAAACGCATTGAGTCAGCACGATATGCGATTGATGCAACCGCAAGATGGAGCGATGCTCAATGATAAAATAGATGGAATTTTTCAACATTTGGCGGACTTTCATCTTCAAGAAGAGAATCCGGATATTTTAATACCTTTGGGGTTACAGATTTTAGCGTGGGCACGAAGGGCTGTTTTTGCTGAAAATGCAGATAGCCTTTATAGATACTATCTTGTAGAATTTTTGGAAGAATTTCCGGAAAGTCCGGTAAATGCACAAATTTATTGGGCATTAGCAGAATTTCATAACGAACTTGGCAGTCGTCATAATAATTTAGTTTCAGAAGATTTTCGTTGGGACAAAAAAGAAGCGTTGCGTTACACGGAAATTCTACAAAGTCGATTTGTTCCAAGGGTTTTTGCGGATGCCGCACGAGCAATGGCAGAACGCATAAAAGCACCAACCATTTCCTTGCAAATGCAAGAAATTTTGTTGCCGAATCAGTCCAACTTGTTTTTATTGCAGGGTTCAAATTTAGATACGGTTTACTTTTCGCTGTTTCGTCTAACGAGAGAAGATGTAGAACGTTTCTCAGCGCACGACCATCAAAGGTTTATGGATGAAGTTCATTTTAGAACCCGAACGCCTTTCAGAGAGTGGCAAGAGGTAATTCCTAATCCGGGCGACTTTCAAACCCACCGTGTAGAATTAGCCATCGACCCATTAACCACAGGTTATTACATGCTTCTTGTTTCAACAAACCCAAGACCTTCGGCAAGCGGAAGTGCAACCGCAGGCAGACATTTCAGTGTTAGCGAATTATCGTTTTTCACAAATACAGACAGCGAAAGAACAGAGGGAATAGTGTTAAATCGCAGAACAGGACAACCGATGCGAGGTGTAAATGTTCGTGTTTTTTCAAGAGATTTTAATTGGCGAACAGAACAAACCACAACCACAGAACACGCAAGATTAACCACAGGAAGAGATGGCAGATTTCAATTTCCAAACAGTGCCGACAGTCACAATCGTTGGGTTCGACTTGATTTTGAATTGCAACATCGTTCGGACACGTTGCTGTCGCTTGATGCAGGTTGGTGGAATCGAGCTGAGCCACAAGAAAATTGGCGAAGACAAACATTTTTCTTTACCGACAGAGCGATTTATCGTCCCGGACAAATCGTGTATTTCAAAGGGATTTTGGTCGAACGAAGAGGCGATGAAAGCCGAATCGTTACCAACCAAACTACAACTGTGCGATTGCTTGATGCCAATGGCAGAGAAATCAATTCGGTTGAAGTAAGAACGAACGAATACGGCAGTTTCAGCGGACGTTTTGTATTGCCGATGAGGGGCCTGCTCGGTTGGTTTTCTTTGAGAAATGAATCCGGTTCGAGTTCTTTCTCGGTGGAAGAATACAAACGCCCGTCGTTTGAAATTGTTTTTGATCCGTTGGCAAGCGCTCACCGATTGGACGAAGAAGCAATCGTTTCAGGTGTTGTAAGAACATTTGCAGGAGCAAATTTAGGGCATTCAACAGTCAGATATCGAATCACTCGTTCGGTGCGACTGCCTTTTTGGAGATGGACAAATTGGCGTTTGCCGACCGAAGAGGTTGTGATTTCGCAAGGTGAGGCAATGACAGATCAAGACGGGCGATTTCAAATTTGGTTCATGGCAGATTCCGATAAGCGAATACCCGTAGCACAACATCCGATTTACACGTTTACGATAACCATTGATGCAACAGACATTTCCGGCGAAACCCAACAAGGCATTCAAAGCATTCCGATTTCGCATAGAGCCTTGACTGTGAGTTTGAATGCCCGACCGTTTATGGACAGAACCCAAGACAGTGTTTTGAGAATTATTTCAAGAAATTTATCGGGCGAAACCATTCATTCGCAAGGTACAATCAGAATTTATCGTTTGTTGCCGACAGACCGTTTGCTTCGCAACAGATTGTGGACAGAGCCGAATTTATTTGTGCTTTCGGACGAAGAATTTATTAGAAAATTTCCAACCGACCAAATTCGTAACGAAAATTCACGAGGAAATCGCGAGCGTGTTTTGGTTCTTGAAAAACCATTCAACACAGCAACCACTGAAACCTTTGTTTTAAGCGGACTTCCGAGATGGCAAACCGGCGATTATGTTTACACCATCGAAACGCAAGATGTGTTTGGAAATCCTGTCAATCACGAAGATTTTTTTACAGTTTTTTCGCCCAAAACCGAACGTCGAAACCCGTTAGACCGAGTTTTTTACACGATTGTTCCAAAAACAACGTTTGAGCCGGGCGAAACCGCATCTTTCATTGTTGGAAGTGCATCAAGAATAACCGTTTTTTATGAAATCAGAGGGCGAAACGGCATCGTCGAACGCCGACAAATTTCGCTGAACAACGAACAAAGACGCATTAACTTTCAAATTCGAGAAGAACATCGAGGTAATTTGAGTTTGCAGATTTGGAGCGTGATAGACGGACGTGTGCATAATGTACAACAAACGATTTCTGTGCCGTTTACCAACAGAAACATCAACATCTCGATCGAAACATTTCGTGATAAATTAAGACCGGGTGAACAAGAAACTTGGACGTTAAGTTTGCAATCAAACATCGGACGACCGGTACAAGGCGAGCTGTTGTTGAGTATGTACGATGCCTCGTTAGATGTGTTTCGAAGAAACCATTGGCACATGAATTTAAATCATTTTTTTCAAGCGAGATTTTGGGATACGAGGAATTTTAGAACGCTAAACTCGCAACAACTCAGACTTCCACATATTTTTCACGCATCAGTTCCTGTTATTCAGTACGACAGGCTTAATTTTGACCCACGGGCGTTCAACCGTAGAGCTTTTGCAAGAGGAGGGATGCGAATGGCAAGTATGGCAATGGTGGATGACGAAGTTGAAATAGAAGAAATGGTGCTTATGGTTGAGGCGGATAGCGATGTGTCGGCAGATATTGAAGTTTCAGCACCGACAGAGGCCGTTGCTTCGGACGGTGCAGAGCAACCAATACCAGCTACTCCCGAGCCAATAGCCACCCGAACGAATTTCAACGAAACGGCATTCTTTTTTCCGCATTTGCGAAGCGATGAAAGCGGACGAGTAACAACATCGTTTACCGCCCCCGAATCGCTGACACGCTGGCGAATTCAAGCATTGGCACACACGCAAGATTTAATGGTCGGTATCAATGAGTGGTCTGCCGTAACACAAAGAGAATTGATGATTCAGCCCAACATGCCTCGCTTTTTGAGAGAGGGCGATGTGTTCAAACTTCAAGCGAGAATTGTGAATTTGTTGGATGAGCCTTTGTCCGGAGAAGCAAATTTGGGTTGGTCGATTTCAAATCAATTTGGACCGATTGTCGCAGAAGAAAATTGGGGCAAAGATTTTTCGGTTCCCGCATTGCAAAATACTTCGGTTGTTTGGGCACACTGTGTTCGTCAAACCGGATTTTTGAATTTGAACTTTTCGGCAAGAGCCGGAAATCATACCGACGGCGAAGCCCGAATGATTCCGATTTTGAGCAATCGGGCGATGTTGACCGAAACCTTGCCGATGTTTGCACGAGCAAATACCGAGCGAACGTTTTCGTTGCCGAGATTAGCCAATCCGAATTCGACAACTTTGAAAAATCATCGCCTTACGCTACAAATAGCGACCAATCCGATTTGGTTCGCCGTGCAAGCCCTACCGGAATTAGGTGACCCGAGAGCGAACAATTCGATTGCTTTGTTTGGTGCGTTTTTTGCAAACGCCATGGCACTTGATATTTTGGAACAAAATCCGGAAATACAAACGGTATTTAATCGTTGGAAAATGACGGACTCCGAAATGTTGCAATCGAATTTGGAACGGAATCAAGAACTCAAATCCGTTTTGTTGGACGAAACACCTTGGCTCTTGCAAGCCGAAAACGAAACTCGCCGAAAACACAACATTGCGATGTTTTTTGACGAAAACAATGTTCGAAACTTGCAAGCTGACGTGCTTACTCGCTTGAGAAATTTACAAACAGCAAACGGCGGATTTGCTTGGAATCCGGGCGGTAGAGCGAATTTGTGGGCAACGCAGTACATCGTTCAAGGGTTGCAACGCTTGCACAAAAGAAATATCGAACGCGACAACCGCGAATTGCAGAATATTTTGCGAAGTGCGTTGCATTTTTGTGATCAACAACATATCGAACGTTTCCATAATGCGCACCCTTCGACTACGCTCAGGGAGCGGGCGTTGAGCGGAGTCGAAACGCGGATGTCCCTACGAGCGGACGACATCCAATTTTTGTATCTGCGAACCTATTTCGCAGAACAACACCCAATTTCACCTCAATTAGATACGGTTTTGGCGGTTTACGATTCGTTGGCGAGAGCAAATTGGCAAACACAACCCCGATTGTTGCAAGGCATTTTGGCACAATATTTTTATCTGAAAGGCGACCACGATTTAGTGCAAAAAATTATGGAAAATTTCCGACGCTTGGCATTACATTCCGATGAAATGGGAATGTTTTGGCGTGCAGAACGCTCGTGGTTGTGGTATCAATCGCAAATCAGTACACAAGTTCAATTGATAGAAACATTTTCGAGATTTGGAAATCCGGAAGAAGTCGAAGAAATGCAACGCTGGCTACTCAGCCAGAAACGTACCACGATTTGGAATACTCCGAAAGCCTCTGTTGAAGCGGTTTATGCACTGATGTCCGGTACGCCGAATTTATCGGAAAACGCTAATGTTGAAATTCAAATCGGCAACGAAAGAATAACTACGCCAACCACGGCCGATGCAGGCTCCGGCTTATTTTCAAAATTCTGGACAGCCGATCAAATCCGACCCGACCAATCGGAAATAACAATTAGAAATCGAGGAAATTCAATGGTTTGGGGCGGTTTGTTTTGGCAGTATTTTGAGGATATGGATAAAGTTGCACCTGCGGAAACACCGCTTTCGATTCAAAAAACCTTGCTTGTAGAACGCATGACCAATCAAGGTGCGATTTTGGAAGAAATCCCAAAAGAAGGCTTAAAAATCGGCGATGTGGTTGTGGCAAGAATTGAAATCCGAACAGACAGAAATTTGGACTTTGTCCATCTAAAATCTTTGCGTGCCGCAACTTTCGAGCCGATAGAAGTTCGTTCCGGCTACAGATTCCAAGATGGGTTATTCTACTATCAAGAAGTGAGAGATGTCTCAATGAATTTCTACTTCACACATTTGCCGAGAGGCACATACGTGTTTGAATATCGTATGATTGCCTCGCAAATTGGTAATTTTTCGAACGGATTTACGACGATTCAATGTTTGTACGCACCTGAATTTTCGGCACAATCGGAAGGGCAGAGGGTTGTTGTGAATTAGAAAGATCGTAAATTGTGATAAAAAAAGTCAAACGTTAATTTTTTGACGAAGACAGGTCTTTTTAATGATGTTTCTGACGATTTGTAATTCTGTGATTTGCAGTGTTTTTTTGCAAAAAACCTTAAATCTTTTTAAGTTTTAACACTTTTTAAGTTAAAATTTGTGATTTGTGTTTGTTTTTTGCATAATTTTGCGGTGTATTAACTAAAAAATCTGCAAAACTATGGAAATTTCGATCAAATTTGATGATGTAAACGACAAAATCATCACAATTAGAAATCAAAGTGTCATTCTCGACAGCGATGTGGCAATGCTTTATGGCGTAGAAACAAAACGCATAAACGAGGCAATCAAAAACAATCCGGACAAATTTCCTGATGGCTACGTTTTAACCTTGCAAAATGCTGAGAGACAGGAACTGGTCGAAAATTTCGACCGGTTCGAAAACGTCAAGCATTCTTCAAGTACAAAAGCTTTTACCGAAAGAGGTTTGTATATGCTCGCAACAATCCTAAAAAGCCCTCAAGCCACACAAGCCACAATCACAATCGTAGAAGCATTTGCTAAATTAAAAGAGTTGTCAAACAACATCGCCTTTTTAGACTCGATTGATCCGGAAGTTATCGATTCGGAAATCATAGAATCAACCGTAAATAAAGCTGGCGGACTGCTCGACGAACTCTTTTTTGAGGCTCTTCCTGTATCTGCGGAAACATCTGTTGAGTTTAATTTCGGCTTTATGAAAGGAAAACGCACTGTGAAAAGCGAAGCGAACCCAAACACCTTGAAAGATGTTGAAAGCAGACTTGAAGAGTTAGAACGAATGATTACAAAGAATGAAGAACGCTTGAAGAAACTAAATCTTCCCAACAATAGTTGAAATGTCTTGAACACCATGCCGATCACACCATTCGGCGATACCATCAACGATTTTTTCGGAAATGGACGGGTCAATAAAATTTGCGGTTCCCACTTGAATAGCCGTTGCTCCGGCGAGCATAAATTCAATAGCATCGGTCGCATTCATAATGCCACCCAAACCGATAATTGGAATTTTTACGGCTTTTTTCACTTGCCAAACCATGCGCAACGCAATAGGTTTTATCGCAGGTCCGGACAATCCTCCTGTAACTGTGGATAAAACTGGTTTGCGTTTTTCCGCATCAATAGCCATTCCTAAAATCGTATTAATCAGGGAAACAGAATCTGCTCCGGCATCTTCTACGGCTTTGGCAATTTCGGAAATATTAGTTACATTCGGCGAAAGCTTGACGATGAGCGTTTTTTTGTAAATATCTCGAATGGCACGAACTACTTTGCCTGCCTCGTTCGGACAAGTTCCAAAAGCCATTCCGCCGAGCTTCACATTTGGACAAGAAATATTTAATTCAATCGCAGGAATTTTTTCCAAATCGTTAATTTTTCGGGCAACATCGGCGTATTCTTCGATTGTTGATCCAGATACATTCACAATGATATGTGTATCGAAATGTTTTATTTTTGGATAAATCTCGCTAACAAAATGATCTACACCTTTGTTTTGAAGCCCTACGGCATTAAGCATTCCTGACGGTGTTTCAGCCATTCTCGGATATGGATTTCCTTCGCGGTGCGATCCGGTTGTTCCTTTCACAATGATTCCGCCGAGTTTGGACAAATCCATGAAATCGGTGTATTCCTCGCCGTAGCCGAACGTTCCGGATGCGGTTAGCACCGGATTTTTTAGGTGGAGATTGTGTATCTTGGTTGCTAGGTTCATTTGTTATATTGTCGGGTTAGTGGTGGAAATCCACAGGCTTATGCCTGCGGTTATTCACATATCGCCCTACGGGCGAAGGGTAATTCTCAATTCTCTATTTTCAATTTCGTTAGATCAAAAACTGGGCCTTCCGTACAAACACACACGTGTCCGTCAACGGTTTTCGTCACACAACACAAACACGCACCAATTCCGCAAGCCATTGTGTTTTCCAGCGAAATTTGACACGGCGTATTTTTTCTCATCGCCAGCCTTCCAACGGCTTTCATCATAGCTTCGGGACCGCAACAGTAGATTTGGTCGAACTTTTGTTGATTAAAAATCGAATGTTCGGTAATCAAACCTTTTTCACCCAAACTTCCGTCTTCTGTGATGAGCAAAACGTTGCCGTATTTCACATATTCTTCAACACGGAAGATGTTTTTTTTAGAGCGCCCGCCGATTAAAATTGTCGGCTGAATGCCGTTTTGATTCAAAATTTTCGCCAAATAGAGTAGGGGGGCGATACCACAACCTCCGCCTACCAAAAGGGTTGCGGGCGTTTCGACAGGCTCAACGACCGCATTTCGATTGCCGGACACTGAACTTGTCGAAGTGTCAAAGCCACAGTGCACCGTAAAACCATTGCCAAGCGGAAAAAGAACATCCACAGTATCTCCCGATTTGAGTTTGGAGAGTTGCTCGGTGCCTTTCCCAACTTTTTGAATAAAAAATTTGATGAAATTATGCGAAAAATCTACATCATGAATGGAAAAAGGACGGCGTAAAAACACATCGTTTGTGTTTTCAACCAAAAAATTTGCAAATTGTCCGGGCTTAATTTCAGGAAGCGGTTGTTCGGAGCCTAAAGTCAACAAAAAAACTTCCGGCGAAAGCGGACGGTTTTCGATGACACGCAGGCGACGATTAACTTTTTTCATTGGTAGATTTCTCGGGACTTTCAGAGGAGTTTGACACGGACGAGACGTCCGCGCCAGCGGTTTCTTTGTCAGATTTTTCCTCAAGCGAAATCAGATTTTTTTCTGCCAAAAGGTTGTACCAAGTAATTAGTTTTTTGATGTCGGAAACATACACACGATCTTTGTCCCAATCGGGCAAGACTTCGGAAAAATAGGCTTGAAGAGCCTTGTTATCGGCTTTTGGCGAAACGCTTGCTTGACCTCCGTTTTCTTTACGAAAAATATTTTGAAACACTTCGGTCAACGGTACATCTTCGCCGTTGGTAAACATTCCGATTTCTTCCAGCGAAGAAATTTTGTCTGATGTAAAAACCGGCAGGCGTTTTCCGTCGATAAGCGATTCCATAACGGCATTGCTCTTCGATTGAGAAAGCATTTTGAATACGCCGGGTTTTCCGGGGATGGTGAAATATTCGCTGAGATCCATAATTCAAAGGGATTCCCGCCTTCGCGGGAATGACGGTTAAATTAAAATTCGTCTGAAACAGTAAGTCTTTTGCGACCTTTAGCACGACGACGTGCCAAAACTTTACGACCGTTTGCCGTAGCCATACGTTCGCGGAAACCGTGTTTGTTTTTGCGTTTTCTGTTTGATGGCTGATAAGTACGTTTGCTCATGATATTAATGCATTAAATCTGTAATTCGTTCTAAAAAAAGGACTGCAAAGATACAAAAAAAAATTGAAATCGCCAAATTTATTTGATTTTTATTCGGAATCTGGCTCGTTAAATTGCGAATAATTCCGCCATTTGTCCAACACCGATGCGAAATCCGGAGGTAATTCCGAGTCAAATGACATTTTTTCCTTTGTCGCTGGATGAATAAATTCCAAACTTTTTGCATGCAAGGCGTGTCTTGGAATCAGGTCGAAACAATTGCGAACAAATTGTTTGTATTTGGTATAAACCGTTCCTTTTAGGATTTGATCGCCACCATAAACTGCATCGTTGAACAACGGATGCTTGATATAACGCATGTGTGCTCGGATTTGATGTGTTCGTCCGGTTTCCAAAACACATTCGACAAGAGTTACATAGCCGAAGCGTTCTAAAACTTTGTAGTGGGTTACGGCGTGTTTGCCGTAGTCACCGTCCGGAAAAACGGTCATCACTTTTCGGTCTTTCAAACTGCGTCCGACATGTCCGACAATTGTCCCTTCGTCCTCTTGAAAATCACCCCAAACCAAGGCTTGGTATTTTCGCCCAACGGTATGTTCGTAAAACTGTTTGCCCAAAAATGTTTGTGCCGTTTCGGTTTTTGCAACTAGCAACAATCCCGATGTGCCTTTGTCAATTCTATGTACCAAATATGGTTTTGCCTCGCTTGTGGCACACGGCGAATGGTGCACGGCGAAGGGTGCTTCGCCATTAGCCAAGTTGTTTGACAATGGCGAAGCACCCTTCACCTTTTGCCTTTCGCCTTTTGCCTTTTCGAAGTGAAACGCCAAAGCATTCACCAACGTTCCACACCAATTTCCAAAACCCGGATGCACCACCATTTCCGGAACTTTATTCACAATTAGAACTTCCGAATCTTCGTAAACGATGTTTAGTGGAATATCTTCGGGAACAATTTCCGTGTCGTTTGGCGGATAGGTCATCACAACGCTGATAACATCGCCCGGCTTCACCTTGTAATTTGATTTTACAGGCTTATCGTTTACCAAGATATTGCCTGCGTCTGCCGCATTTTGAATCTTGTTGCGAATCGCATTTTCCAAGCGAATTACCAAAAACTTATCAATGCGTAAAGGCGATTGTCCTTTATCTACAACGATTCGGTGATGCTCGAAAAATTCCTGTTCGTTGTCGTTGCTTTCTATGTCGATGTTTTCTGTCATTTGGGTTGCAAAGATACGAAAAAATTTGAGACTTGGCAAATTTTGGTTGGACGAAAAAGTTATTCACAATCACAGCAGAGTCAATATTTTTTTGTATTTTTGCAGAATGATTTGCGCTTTGCGGGGAAAGTGAGCGGTTGTTAGAGGAAGCGAAAAATATGGTGGAGATAGATTAAAAAATAAAATAACAATTAAAAACAGAAATATGCAACTAACAAAAATCCAAATTGAAAATTTTCGGTCAATAAAATCACAAACAATAATCTTTGACCATAATTGTCTAGTTTTAGTTGGTAAAAACGAAGCAGGAAAAAGTAATATTTTAAGAGCAATATCTGCTGTTTTTAGTCAGTATAAGGTGTCAGGTAAAGATAAAAGAAAAAGGATTGGGAATGAAAAAATATCAAACTACTATGTTCGTGCTGTTTTAAAACTATCAGAAGACGATTTTGACAAAATACTTGAGCGTTTTCAAAAAAAATATGAAAATACAGAAAGTATAATTTTCACAAGCAAAAAAACTTTGCGAGATTTTATAAAAACTGTTTTTCATGAATATTTAATTCGAATAAATATTGCTGATGAGGGAAAAATAATGCACTCTTATTGGACATACAAGAAAAAAGACTTCGATCTAGAAAATGACATTTATCTTGTTGGAAATTCTTTTAATAATCTTGGGGTAGGAACTAAGAAGGAGTTAACATCCTTAATCCTTGCGGAGATAAAAGAACTATATGACGAAAACCCATATAATTGCCATTATTGGGCGTACAATGATAAGCATTTATTGCCCAATAGTATATCTATTGCCAATTTCATGAATGATCCTACAGTTTGTGAGCCTTTGAAGAATATTTTTGTGCTAAGTGGTAGAGAAGATATCAACGTAGAATTTACAAATGCGATGGCAGAAGATGGGGATTACGAGAATTTATTACCACAAATTTCGGAGGAAGTAACGCAGACATTTAGAGAAATTTGGGAAGACTTTAAAGAAACCTCAATTCAACTGCGTCCGAATGGCACAGAGATGTCAATTAAAATTGCCAATAAGGCAAAGTATTCGTGTGAAGACAGGAGTGATGGATTTAAAAAGTTCATTAGCATCTTGCTGATGCTATCTACACAAGCGAGAACTAATAAAATAGGAGAACGGGATATTATTTTAATAGATGAGCCTGACCAAAGTTTATATCCAAGTAGTGCTCGCTATTTAAGAGATGAATTATTGAAAATTGCAGAAACTTCAAAAGTGATATATTCAACGCATTCACCTTATATGATAGATTCTGAATGCATAGAAAGGCACTTAATTGTTGAAAAGAAAGATGATATTACAACCGCAGAAAAACAAGACCGAAATGCACCTTTTAGTAAAGATGAATTGTTAAATCGGGCAATAGGTACGAGTATTTTTGACTGCCTGCAAGATAAAAACATCATTTTTGAAGGTTGGTTTGATAAAGAATTGTTTAATAAACATTGTGGATTCCACAAAAAAACAGAAGAATTTAAAAATGTAGGAAAGGTTTATTTAGCAGGGATATCAGGAGTTGAAACTCTTGTTCAAATATTGATTTTGGCTAATAAAAAATTTATAATTGTAGCCGATTCAGACCAAACTTCTAATAGTAGAAAAAAAGAATTTGAAAATAACTACAAAGAATTTTCTCAAAATTGGCTATCTTATGCGGATGTTGTAGAGAAAGTATCTACAATGGAAGACTTTTTTGAATCCTCATACATTTCAGAACACTTAACAGTAGAACATTCTAAGTTTGTTTATAAAGAAGATAAAAGTGCAGTTGAAAATATAGAGTCTGTCACTAAAACGGACAAAGAAAAGAAACAGAAAATTAAAAACGAACTTGTAAATAAAGTCAGCAAAGAAAATATAAAAGAAGACTACAAGAATTTTGTTGTTCAGGTGAAAGAAAAATTGAGTAATCTATAATGAGAAGAGAGATTTTACCTTTACGTTGAAAAATAACTTCGTACCTTTAAAAAAAATATGAAACCAACAAACATCGAAGACACCAACGCTATGCAGTCAAAATGCATTTATGAGTGCGAATACTGTGGATATACTGAAAGAGGAATTTATTTCAATGACGATTTTTTTGCAGAAGAAGTCAAAAAATCCAAATGCAATAGTTGTGGAAAATCCACGTTGTAAAATTCAGAAAGTCCTCGAATAGAAACCTCAACCCCAATGCCCACGGCATTAAGGTCAAAACCTTAAAATTTTTTAACACTTTTTAGGTTTTTTATTTGGATTTTTTGGCGTAACTTTGCAGAAAATTTTACAAGTTATGGAAAACAAATTGCAGTTATTCGAAAAACAACAAGTTCGTTCAATTTGGGACGAAGAGCAGGAAAAATGGTGGTTCTCTGTTTTAGATATTATCGCTATTTTAACAGACCAACCGGACTACAAAAAAACTCGCAACTATTGGAAATGGCTGAAAAACAAATTAAAAGACGAGGGTAGCAATGTGTTTTCAAACACAAACGAAGTGGTTAGTGATACTAACCATTTGAAAAATGAACTGGGGACAATTTGTCCCCAGTTGAAAATGCCTGCACCTGACGGAAAAATGAGACTTACTGATGTTGCTGATACAGAGCAGATTTTGCGATTGATTCAATCTATTCCAAGCAAAAAGGCAGAGCCTTTCAAAATGTGGCTTGCACGTGTTGGCAGAGAACGCCTCGACCAACTACAAGACCCCGAATTATCTATCGAGCAGGCAATGCTCGACTATAAACGGCTCGGTTATTCAGACAGTTGGATAAACCAGCGCCTAAAAAGCATAGAAATTCGCAAGGATTTGACCGACGAATGGAAAAAACATGGACTAAAAGAAGGCGCACAATTCGCTACCTTGACCGACATCATTACAAAAACTTGGAGCGGAAAAACCACAAAGGAATATAAACAGTTCAAAGGACTGAAAAAAGAAAATTTGCGAGACAACATGACCAACAAAGAATTGGTTTTAAGTATGCTTGCAGAACTTTCCACAAAAGAGATTTCAGAAACAACAGATCCGGAAACGATGGAAGACCATCAAAAAGTTGCTCGTCAAGGTGGCGAAATTGCGAAAAATGCACGCTTGGAACTTGAACAGAAAACAGGAAAAAAAGTAGTTTCGCCTTTAAATGCAAAGCAAAGTCTTTTATTGAATCAAGAACACCCGGGAAAACCAAAATAATGAAGTTTGGCAGGTAAGACACCCAAAAACTTGCAATTCTAAAAAAAAAACCGTATTTTTGTGGGATTATGATTACTATCACAAAAATATTTCACTACGAAATGGCTCACGCCTTGCATCGCTACGATGGTGCTTGTGCGAATATTCATGGACATTCCTACCGCTTGGAAGTTACGGTAACTGGGGATATTATTACAGATACCAATCATCCGAAATGCGGTATGATTATGGATTTTTCAGATTTGAAACAATGTGTTCAAATAGCAGTCTTGAATGAATTTGATCATGCGTTGGTTTTGAATTCTGTTGTAGAGACGCAATGCATTGCGTCTCTACGGCAACAATTCGGAAATATTATTTTTGTAGATTACCAACCTACCAACGAAAACCTATTGCTTGATTTCGCAAAACGTATTAAATCTACACTTCCGGCCGGAATTTCGTTGCTTCGTTTGAGAATGTACGAGACGAATTCCTCTTTTGCGGAATGGTCGGAATAAAAAGGTAGAGACGCAATCCATTGCGTCTCTACAAAACATAATTCATATGACAAAAATTTCTTTAAATAACATGCAATTTTTCGCTCATCACGGTTGTTTTGAGGAGGAGCGTATTGTAGGCACTCAATTTTCTGTCAGTCTTTCGTTCGATGTGGATACGGCAAAAGCGGAGCAGTCCGATAATCTTTCGGATACGGTGAGTTATTTGGAGGTTTACCAACTTGTGAAAACGGAAATGCGAGTTCCATCGAATCTTTTGGAGCATGTTGCACGTCGCATTTTAGATGCAATTTCACAGGCATTTCCGAAGATTTCAAATTTAGAAATTGAGATAAAAAAACTAAATCCACCGCTTGGTGGCGAAATAGAAAATGCTGGGATAACCATAAGAGCGGGAGGCATCGACACTTCGACAGGCTCAGTGCCCAGCCATTAAATTGCGGTCGTTGAGCCTGTCGAAACGCCCGCATAGACAAAAAGTAATGAAAAAAAACCGATACATAGATCGAGAAATCAGTTGGCTTAACTTCAACGAGCGTGTGTTGCAGGAAGCTAAAGACCCCACGGTTCCGTTGATTGAACGGATCAAGTTCATGGGTATTTTTTCGAATAATCAAGACGATTTTTTCAGAACGCGAATCGGTTTGTTGAAATACGGTACGGATGAAGAGGATTATATCCAAGAATTTGGCTACAGTCCTAATAAAACCTTGAAAAATGTAAGTTTGAAGTACGTCGAACTTCGCAAAGAATTTTATGCAGTGTTTAAAGAATTGCGGGAAGAGTTGCAACAAAACAACATTTTTTTTGTGGACGAAAAACAAGCCAACGAAGACCAAAAAGCTTTTGTTGAAGCGTATTTCCGTAATCAGGTTCGTTCGCATTTGTTCCCGATTTTATTGTCGGAGGTTTCCGATCACACAGCACTCAACGAACATTCGATTTATCTGTTTGTAAAACTTTCTTCATCAGGAAAAAAATCTCGAAAAGCTTCTCAATATGCAATCTTAGAACTTCCAACGAATAAAATCTCCCGATTTTTAGTGCTCCCGAAATCGCGAGGAAAAGAATATGTGATGATGCTGGATGATGTGATTCGGTTGGGATTTTCTGATATTTTTATGTCGCAAGGTTATGATATTTACGAAGCATACACGTTCAAAATTACGCGAAATGCAGAAGTCGAAACCGATGCTTCGGGAGATCCGTTAGACGTGATAAAGGAAATGGTTCAACAACGGAAAAAGTCTGAAGTAACGCGGTTCTTATACGATCCGGACATGCCGAAATCCATACTTCATCATCTCTTAAGAACCTTAAAAATCGAAAAGAAAACTACGATTGGTGCAGGATGGCGTTATCACAACACCAAAGATTTTGTAAATTTTCCGGTAGAATTTTCCGGCGGACAATTGGTTTACAAACCACACCAGCCGTTCGGTGTAAAAACCATTTCTATTCGTTCGAGCAAACTGAAACTGATGAAGCAGAAAGATTATATGTTGCATTTTCCGTACCAATCGTTTCAAATGGCGATTGATTTTTTGCGTGAAGCATCTATTGATCCGAATGTAGAGTCCATCAAAATGACGATTTACCGTGTTGCGGAAGATTCTTCGATTTTGAACGCTTTGATCAATGCGGCTCGCAATGGAAAAAAAGTTTCGGCTTATGTGGAAGTCAAAGCTCAATTCGACGAAGAAAATAATTTGTATTGGATCGAACGTTTGCAAAATGAAGGCGTCAAAGTGATGAGTGTATTGCCCGACTACAAAGTTCATGCAAAATTGATTTTGGCAACAACCAAAGAGAACGGAAAAAGACATCATTACGTCGCAATCGGTACGGGAAATCCGAATGAAAAGACGGCGTCTGTTTATACCGACAAACTACTGTTTACCGCCAATCCGAAAATTGCCGATGAGGTAGATATGGTGTTTCGTATGATTGAAAATAGGCTGGCGTTTCCTAAGTTCAAAACCTTGATGGTCGCTCCGATCAACCTTCGCGAAAAAATGACGGCATTGATTGACTTCGAGATTGCTCAGGCAAAGCTTGGAAAACCTGCGTGGATTATAATAAAATCGAACAGCTTGTCCGATAAAAAAATGGTTGACAAGCTGTATGAAGCGGCAAATTGTGGTGTAAAAATTCGATTGTTGATTCGTGGTATTTGTGTATTAAATCCGGATTTACCGGAATGCAAAGGCAATATCACGGCCTGCTCGGTGGTTGATCGTTTTTTGGAACATGCCCGTGTATTTGGTTTTTGTAACGGTGGAAATTCACAGTATTTCATCGGTTCAGCGGATTTTGTGAAAAATAAAATGGATAAGCGCATTGAGGTAATTGTACCAATTTTAGATGCCGATGTGAAAGAAGAATTGCAAGATGTGTTGGAACTTCAGTTCAAGGATAACACACATGCACGCTGGATTAATCCCGAAAAAATGAATGTTTACGTGCAGTCGTCCGGAAAAAAATATCGCTCGCAAGAGGAGATCACGAAGTATCTTTATCGAAAACATTGCCAATAACAGAACAGCACAACTAATTTTTTAGTCATGTAACTATGTTTTTAGTTATATAACTAATTTTTTAGTTGTAGAATCAATCCGCAGACACTCGAAACAGGCGTCATCATAAAGGTTTCCGTTAGTTTGATGCCTGTGTTTTCTTCTGCGAGAATTAAATCAAACAGCTCTCTTTTCTTCGAATGGTCGGGGTAGGAGGGATAACCCACCGCAATGCGCTGTCCCGTCATTCCCGCGAAAGCGGGAATCTCTTTGCTAATACGTTCATGCAAATACTCCGCAAAGGCTTCTGCCAAACGATCCGCAAGAGTTTGCACAAGCAATGCGGAATAGCTATCGCCTTCTTTTTCGAATTTTTTCGCCAACTCGTCAGCGCCAATTCCTGCGGTGCATGCAAAAACACAAACGTTTTCGCTGGCGCCGACGTCCTCGTCCGTGTCGCAACATTCAAAAATCCCGTAAACAGCATTTGCCGTCAATAATTTTTCATCAACGATTTTTTTCAATAAAATTCCGACATCATTCTGCAACTTTTGCCGTTCACTTTCGCTATTTTTTGGCAGTTCCCACGCATGAAAAAAGTATCGCCAATCAATATAAGGCACCAATTTTTCCAACGGAAAATTTTGCAGTTTTTGGATTTCCGTTTTTTTCGGATCAATGATTTTTTCTACACTCCAATCGATGATTTTTGGCGTATTTTTCCGTTTTGAAATATGTTTATTTTCGTAGGTTGTTTTGAGATTTTCGTAGTGTTCTTGTGTTTGCCGGACAAACGTTGATTTCAAATTTTCGGTTGTTAGCTCGCGAATAATTTGTGCGCCATGCGATGCGTCTTTGGCGTGATAAACACCGCCGCTGTAAAGCGGATTCAAATAAACAGCTGTATGTAGTTCACTCGTTGAAGCACCTCCGACAACTAACGGAATATTCAGATTTTTTTCGTGCAAGGCTTTCGCAATTGTCGCCATTTCGTCAAGCGAAGGTGTGATCAGTCCGCTTAGTCCGATTAAATTTACGTTGTGCTCGATTGCCGCATTCACAATATCTTCGCAACTTACCATAACACCCAAATCAAGAATTTCGTAGCCGTTGCAAGCCAAAACAACACCGGCGATATTTTTTCCGATATCATGGACATCGCCTTTTACCGTTGCTAGCAAAATTTTTTCGGTTGCGGGCGTTTCGACAGGCTCAACGACCGCGTTGTTGGTGGACGCTGAGGCTCTCGAAGCGTCGATATAGGGTTCCAAAACGGCCACTGCTTTTTTCATCACACGTGCTGATTTCACGATTTGAGGTAGAAACAATTTTCCTTCACCGAATTGTTTGCCGACTTCGCTCATCGCTGTCATTAAAGGACCTTCGATGATTTCAACAGGGCTTGTAAAATCCGGCAAAACTAGGATCATGTCTTCTTCGATGAAATCTGAGATTCCGTTTTTTAAGGCATGTTGTAAACGTTCGATAGGTGGTTTTTTTCGCCATTCTTCTTGGGCACGGACGTGGACGTCCGCGCCAGCGGTGTTTTTGAGCTGTTCGGCGAGAGCTAGCAAGCGGTCTGTTGCGTCCGGTCTGCGATTTAAAACCAAATCCTCTACGGCTTCACGCAAATCATGTGGAATGGTTTCGTAAGGTTGAATTTTTCCGGCGTTGACAATTGCCATATCCATTCCGGCTTGAATGGCGTGAAACAAAAAGACTGAATGCATTGCCGAACGCAAGGCTTCGTTGCCACGAAATGCAAATGATAAATTGCTGACACCTCCGCTAACCTTGGCATTCGGAAGATTTTGTTTAATCCAACGACAGGCTTCGACAAAATTCACAGCGTAATTATCGTGGTCGGGAATTCCGGTTCCAATCGACAAAATGTTTAAGTCGAAAACGATGTCTTCCGCAGGAAATTCGGCATTTTTCAAAAGATGGTAAGCACGTTCGGCAATCCGAATTTTATGTTCGTAAGTTACGGCTTGACCATCTTCATCGAATAACATCACAACTGCTGCACCGCCTAATTTTCGTATGGTTTTTGCACGTTGTAAAAATATTTCTTCGCCCTCTTTCAATGAAATTGAATTGACGATGGATTTTCCCTGTGTGCATTTTAATCCGGCTTCCAACACTTCAAATTTGGAACTATCAATCATAATCGGCACACGTGCAATATCGGTTTCGGAAGCCAATAAGTTCAAGAACGTCTGCATTTCGTGTTTGGCATCCAGCATCGCATCATCCATGCATACATCGAGAATTTGTGCGCCGTTGTTGATTTGCGTGCGAGCAATGCTCAATGCTTCTTCGTAGTTTTTTTCACCAATCAGTCTCGCAAACTTCCGTGAACCCGCGACGTTGGTCTGTTCGCCGATGTTTACGAAATTGGTGTTTTTGGAAATGATTAACGGCTCTAAACCGGTTAATGTTGTTGGCACGGACGAGACGTCCGCGCCAGCGGGCCGTGCGGGCGTTTCGACAGGCTCAACGACCGCAGTTCTGTTGCCGGAGACTGAGCTTGTCGAAGTGTCCGAACCACGTGGTTCATATTTTGCAATTATTTGACCATACTTCGCGATATGCTCCGGCGATGTGCCGCAACAACCGCCGATGATATTTACTAATCGGTTTTTCAAAATTTCTTCGACGTGAATCGCCATGGTTTCGGGCGTTTCGTCGTATTCGCCCAACTGATTCGGCATTCCGGCATTCGGGTAAACCGATGTGTAAAACGGCGAAATTTTCGACAATTCCTTCAAATATGGAAAAATTTGTTTTGCACCAAAGGAGCAGTTTAAACCAATACTCAACAATGGCACATGCGATAACGATTCTAAAAAAGCCGGAATGGTCTGTCCCGAAAGATTTCGTCCGCTTTTTTCCAACGTTACGGAAACCATAATCGGCAATGTTTTCCCCAATTTTTCAAACACATTTTGAATGGCAAACAATGCTGCTTTTGCGTTTAATGTGTCAAAAACCGTTTCGACTAAAAGTACATCAACACCGCCAATAATAAGCCCTTCGGCTTGTTCGGCGTAAGCTGTAGCCATTTCGTCGAATGTAATAGCACGAAATCCCGGATCTTCAACTTTTGGCGAAAGCGAAAGCGAACGATTGGTTGGACCCATAGAGCCTGCAACAAATCTTGGTTTTTGAGGATTTTTCTCTGTAGATTTATCAGCACATTGGCGAGCTAATTTTGCCGCTTCAACATTTAACTCGTAAGCTAAATTTTGCAAGCCGTAATCCTCCAAACTCACGGAAGTCGCGTTAAATGTGTTTGTTTCGATGATGTCAGTCCCGACATTCAGATATTGTTCGTGAATTTCTGCAATGATTTCGGGTTTGCTCAAAACCAACAAATCATTACAGCCTTTTAGGTTTGTTTTTATATCGGAGAAACGTTTGCCGCGATAATCGTTTTCAGTTAATTTATATCGCTGGATCATCGTGCCCATCGCACCGTCCAAGATAAGTACACGATGTTCGAGTTGAGAAAATATAGAGTTATTCAAGGCAATAATTTTCTGCAAAGATACGAAAAAAAAACCGAATAGTAAGGGGATTCCCGCCTTACTCGGCTTCGCCTCGGTTATCTCAGGCTTCGCCTTCGATGAGCTCGCTTCGCTCGGTTCGCGGGAATTAATCCCGCCAAATATAATCGCCGTTGTTGTCTTGTCGTAGGTTGTCGTTGTCTAAATGCCACTGCAAAAAAAGCAAAATTTTTCGTTCGCTGAACATATTTAATGCGTCTTGAATTTCCTCTAAGGATGCGGGTTTCCATTCAAGCAAAGGCTTAATAATTTCAACCATTTTGTCGGATTCTTCGTTGCTCAATTCGACCTTGTTTTGCTCAATGCAGTAGTCGCAACGTCCGCAACGTTTACTGCTGGTTTCACCAAAATAGGTCAGCAACAGCTGGCTTCGGCAACGGCTTGTGTTTTCTGCATAATCCAATACAAAGTCCAATCGTTCGCGAGCAGCGTTTTTTCGTTTTTTATAAACGTCCGGATCAAGCTGTAAATTCGAGGATTTTAATCGGGGCTGAACAAAGACGACTTGTGGTTTGGTCGGCGTTGGACTATATTCCAAAATCTCCCATTTCATTAGATTTTGTAGGGCAGTCACGACTTGTTCTTCGGGAATTTTCATGCGGCGAGCCAAATCTTTTTCGTTGATCTTTACAAAATCTGAGAACAACCCGCCGTACGATCGCAACAGCGTTTCAACGAATGTGCCGTATTTTTCGTTCTTAACCTGAAATTCGTACAAATAATTTTTATCTGCGCGAATCCATACCTTTGCCGGAACATTTAAATCTTCTGTAAAGTTGACCAATCCTTGTCGTTCGAGCAATCGTAATGAATTGTACGTTTCTATTCTTGGGAAATCGAAAGTTTGTGAAAAGTCGTTTAGATCAAAGTCAAAACTTGCTCCTGCTCCGCTTCCGATGGGCACTTTGCAATAGTCGCCCAATTTATCATAAACTGTTTTGATGAACGAAACCTCGGGATATGTTTTCAAAAAATCGTCTTCCAATTTTCGTTTGTCTGCATTTGAAAAAAGCACAACAGCATGTGCACGCTGTCCGTCTCGACCACCTCGTCCTGCCTCTTGAAAGTACGCTTCTAACGAATCCGGCAAATCCAGGTGCACGACAAAACGACAATTCGGTTTATCAATTCCCATGCCGAAAGCATTGGTGGCAACGATAATCGGCGTTCGATCTGCAATCCAATCAGCCTGCCTAACATTTCGCACAGCAGTGTCTAATCCTGCGTGATAGCAGGCGGCTCGAAAACCTTGAGTATTCAAATAATCTGCAACTTCTTGCGTTTTTTTTCGATTGCGGACGTAAATCACGCCTGCACCTTGCACTTTTTGAATAATTTTTATCAAACGTCCCAACTTATCTTCTTCGTGAAACACGTAATATGTGAGATTTTCACGTGCGAAACTTTTTTGAAAAACATTCTGTTTTTTGAACGCCAATTTGTCTTGAATATCGACTACGACAGAAGGTGTCGCCGTTGCGGTAAGTGCAATAACCGGCACATCCGGTAAAAAATCTCGAATCTTGGCAATTTTTAAGTATGGCGGACGAAAATCATAGCCCCATTGCGAAACACAGTGTGCTTCATCAATTGCCAAAAGACTAATCTTCATCAGCGGAAGATTTGTC
>Ga0123355_10000864_pt1 | contig 41818 bp, 39 predicted proteins | sample TergutEmb28metaG_3_FD_89872 | JGI IMG/M metagenome (GOLD analysis project Ga0123355, IMG submission 89872) | Embiratermes neotenicus P1 segment gut microbial communities from Petit-Saut dam, French Guiana - Emb289 P1 | ecosystem: Host-associated > Arthropoda: Insects > Digestive system > Gut ...
AGACAGTCCTGCCGCCGAAGTGCAGAAAGTTGAAATCTTCTATAACTGCGTTGGTGTAATAGATGTGCCGGACTTGAAGAAGATTCCGCAAACGGAAATTCACATTCCAACAAGAAAGGGCGTAGCGGTAAGCTATGCTACTGCGTAAAAAGAAAGTGGGTGTTGTCAAGTGACTTGAGATTGTAATACAATCTCAAATCCCCTAACAACACCCTCACTGGTGGAGCTGGGGGGAATTGAACCCCCGTCCGAAAGCGCTTTGACATAAACTTCTCCGGGCGCAGACGGTTATTGCGGAACCCTTGCGGATTCCCCTTCCCTTTCCATAGCGCAAACCGTCACGCGGTCATGGTCGGGTAGCTTCAATTATGCGTGGCGCGCTCGAAGCGCATCGCACTCACGTTCTCCACTTAATCAACGCCCTCATTCCCGCTCGTGGACCTTCGGGAGAGGACGGGCAGCCTTAAGCGGCTACCGGAACAAAATCGTTATTATTGTTCTTTAATTTATAAAGGTTGCCGTTTTAGGAGTCAGCGCCTCCGCCCGCTATTTATGTTTCCACACCCCCGTCGAAACCAGTACAGCCCCGTGTTATTGTCGTGGCACAGAGAGGCCGTCCGCTAATCCGGACGACCATCGACCCAAGCGACGTGCGCCACAGGCGACCAATCAATTATGTCGTTGCCGCTTAATGACAACAATTCTAAATTCGGAAGATTCGCCAGTGGAGAGATGTCAACAATCCAGTTATTGCTAATAATCAAGGATTGTAAATTTGTCAACCCTGCAAGTAGCGATATATCGGTGATTCGATTGTTCTGTAACGACAAATGTCTCAAATTTGTCAACTCTGACAGCAACGCAATGTCTGTAATGTTGCTGCTGTTTAACTCTAGTGTCTCCAAATTCGTTAAACCCGCAACAGGAGAGAAGTCGTTGATTCGGTTATCTCTCAGCGACAATCCTGACAAATTCGTAAGCCCCGCAAGTAGCGATATGTCAGTGATTCGAGTGCTGCCCAATTGCAACCATGTCAAATTAGTGAGTCCAGCCAGCGGCGATATGTCGCTTATTGGAGCGTCCCATATGGATAAATCTATCAAATTCGCAAGCCCTGCAAGTAGCGATATGTCAGTAATTCGAGTGCTGCCCAATTGCAAGCTTGTCAAATTAGTGAGTCCTGTCAGCGGCGATATGTCGCTTATTGGAGCACCCCATATGGACAAGCTCGACAAATTAGTCAACCCCGCTAGCGGAGCTAGGTTGCTTATTGGAGCGCCCGATATGGACAAGCCTGACAAATTCGTAAGCCCAGCTAGTGGGGATATATTAGTGATTCGGTTACTGCCAAAATGCAACCATGTCAAATTAGTGAGTCTGGCCAGCGGCGATAAGTCGCTTATTTGAGCGCTCACTATGGACAAGCCCGACAAATTAGTGAGCCCAGCCAGCGGCGATATGTCGCTTATTGAATCGCCCGATATGGACAAGTTCGACAAATTAGTGAGTCTGGCCAGCGGCGATAAGTCGCTTATTTGAGCGCTCACTATGGACAAACTTGACAAATTAGTCAGCCCAGTCAGTGGCGATATATCAGTGATTTTACTGGACATTATATCAAGTGCATGCAAATTTATCATATATCTAAGCTGCTCAATATCCTCGTTGGTTAAATCCATGCCAAAAAACGAGAGTTCGGTTCGTGCCGTGCTAAACCGCTCACCGCCGATTGTGACAAACGCCGGGAACTCACCCGGAAGCCGTTCCGCCGAAACAAGCACAGTCCTAGTCGCGGCGTCCCAATCGACGTACAGTCCCACGCTTTCAAGCGGTAAGCGAATTGGCACCATTGTCCGGCCGCCGATTATTTGTGCGGGTACATCGAGGGTGAACTCTTCGCCGTTCACGGTGAATACATCGCTGCCGATGGGGATGCGCATTTCATACGTGCCGCGCATCAGGACAGCCGTACGTGCGACCTCATCCCAGTCTACCTCAAAGCCCAAGTGTTCAAACACACCGCGCACGGGTACAAGAGTGCGTCCGCCGCGAATCACCGGGGTTTGATCCGCGAATATGACGGACTGCCCCTCAATGGTGACGCCGACTGCATCTTCAGCGTGTGTCAGCGGGGCAATCACCAGTGCTGTGATTACTATCAGCGCAAGTGTGAATATTCGCTTTTTCATACAAACTCCACCTTTCTTATGTTACCCACTTCGCTAGCATCAAACACGGATTATTTTCGTCCCAATATCCCTCCAGCACTTGCAACGGCAGGAATCCCATCGCTCTATAGAACGCCAGTGTGCGCAAATACGATTCATCCTGCCTTGACTTATCCAGCGTTTTGACTGTAAGGAACGATCTTCCGGCCTTGCGGCACAGATTCTCCGCTTCTTTCACCAGCGTACTGCCCATGCCTTGGCGGTGATACTTTGGCATTATGCCCATGACATGAACCTCCGCCGTATGCTCGCTGTGTTCCTTTAGCGCTAGGAACGCTATTGCATCTCCGCCATTTACTGCCGCCAGGAATGGCATATCGCACACTTCACGGATATAGCTTTCAACAGATTCTGGTACACCAAACCATTCCGGCAGCAACTTCAGTATCCGCTCGCAGATCTTTGACTTTTCGTCCGAATTGGCTATCTGGACATATTCCACCTACAGCTTCTCCGGCTCCGGATATTCGACCCCGAATGTTTCAACCGTGACGCTCTCAATACGCTGATCTTGCTTGGGTTTATCGCTGTGATCTGTCGGAATGTCCGCGATGGCGTCAACGATATCCAAGCCTTCGGTAACACGGCCGAACGCGGCGTATGAACCATCTAAGTGCGGCGCGACCTCGTGCATAATGAAAAACTGACTGCCGGCGGAATCCGGATCTGACGCGCGCGCCATCGACAGAGTTCCTCTGTTGTGCTTTAAGTTGTTTTCAAAGCCGTTGATCGCGAACTCGCCGCGAATATTATACCCGGGGCCGCCAGTGCCTCTACCGCTTGGGCATCCGCCTTGAAGCATGAATCCGGGGATTACACGGTGGAAAATAAGCCCGTCATAGAACCCGCTTTTGATCAGCGATACGAAATTGTTGACCGTTCCCGGCGCGATTTCCGGATAGAGTTCAGCCTTTATAACTCCTCCGTCTTTCATTTTGATTGTAACTACAGGATTTGACATATTCACGCATTCCTCTCTTTAATTAATCTGCTCATTTCCCGTTCTGATGATTTCACGGCCGCGGATTCCCGCTTATCATGCAGTTTCTTGCCTCTGGCCAGACCCAGCTCCAACTTCACCCGCGAGTCTTTAAAGTAAACCGAAAGCGGAATAAGCGCAAGCCCGTCCTGCTTAATGCGTCCGTAGAGCCGCATTATTTCTTTTTTGTGCATCAACAGCCTTTTTTGCCGCATCGGGTCGCGGTTGAAGATGTTGCCTTTTTCATAGGGACTGACATGCATCCCACGCACAAAAAGTTCACCATCTTTAACGGCGCAAAACGCGTCTTTCAAATTCACGCTGCCTTGCCGGACTGATTTTACTTCAGTGCCGAAAAGCTCAATTCCGGCTTCGTATTTCTCCAGAATAATATAATCATGGTACGCTTTCTTGTTTCGTACCACTTGCTTCACTCCCGCGGCTTTTGGCGACATGCATTGACCCCCTTCGCAGAAACGGGCGATTGAATAATAATTATACACTGAGGCGAGCGCAGTTGTCAAGATTTTCCTGTGCGGGACATCCACATTGTCCCGTGTAACATGAAGTATTTTTCGCAGGGGACGATGGCAATCGTCCCGCCGAACTAGGGGCGGATGGCAATCCGCCCCTACATTGGCCATTCGAATTGCCCATGTGCGGCAAATCCCCCTTCACGCACGAAGGGGAAAAGGGGATGCCCCTCTAAAAACACTCCCGCAACTCATCCAGTGCAGACGGCCCAAGCAGCATTTTGCCGTGTTCTGTCAGATGAAGCGTATAGTTCGGGTGCAGCGGCAGCTCTTCGCCGTATTCAAACAGCACGCTTGGCGGAGTCTCTCTATCCCAGGGATATACGATTAGATAATAGTTCCCCTCGCAGTAAGATAGGAAAGATATAAGGCCGTCCGGACACATTGCTGCGGCCGCGATAATTTCTTCTATGTCCCGGAATTCAAAAAAATACGGGTCTCCTGAATGCGCCCTCGCCACAAGAAGCAGTGAATTCCTGCCAGCAAAAAGCTCAAGATACACATTTCGCCACTCATCACGGCAGTTTTCCCCCAGCGCTTCGCGTAATATTCCCGCCGCATCGTCAGTTTTCAACTCTGAAAGCGGTGCCGGCAGGGCTGATAGTTCATCGCTATTTAAATATATAAGCAGATTACGTTTGCCTATAGGATGTATGTCCATTATGTACGCCTCCTACTTCAGTTAGACCTATTAATGATATAGGCAAAAAGCCCGTTAGGCTAGTGCTAAATTAATGGAAATTCTAAAACGTATTGATTTTTTCAGACACGATGATATAATCAGGCAATGAAAAATCAAAATTATTCAAGTGAGTTAACCGCAGAATTTATAGGTTCAATGTTCCTGGTCATGGCGGCTGTTTCGTCGATGATTCTATTCACAACCGTGTTTGATGCGCCAAAAAGCATCGCAGTATTTGCAAATGCCGTCGCGGTCGCGTTTGTTCTTTGTGCGCTGATAGAAATATTCGGGCCGGTTTCCGGCGCGCACTTTAATCCGGTTGTTACCATGGTAATGCTGTTTGAAAAGAAAATTGCGGCGCCAAAAGCCGCGTTGTTTATATTGTTTCAGTTCGCTGGGGGAATCGCCGGGACAATGCTAAGCCGCCTGATGTTTCTGCGTGAAGTTGAGGTTTTATTATCGGTTTCCGAGACTGTGAGAAATGAGTACATATTCTTCGGCGAAATTTTTGGCACATTCATCCTTGTTCTCGCGATATTGCTCCTTGTAAAAGCAGGATCTGACAAAATCCAGATTGTTGTGGGATTCTTGGTCGGCGGACAGCTTATGGCCACATCCTCCACAATGTTTGCAAACCCGCAGGTCACAGTCGCACGAATGTTTACAAACTCTGCCGCCGGAATAAGGCCGGTTGATGGATTGATTTTCATCGCCATGCAGATAATCGGCGCGCTTCTGGCATATGCGGTTTACAGACTAATATTTGCAAAGGCGGCTCTGAGATGAGTAAGCTAAAAATTGGGTTTATTTGTGTTCACAACTCATGCCGCAGCCAAATCGCTGAAGCTTTGGGCAAACATATTGCAGGAGACGTGTTTGAAGGTTACAGCGCAGGTACGCATACAAAAGATAAAATCAATCCTGACGCAGTCCGGATTATGAAGGAAAAATACAAGATTGATATGGCACTCACGCAATGGCCAAAATTAATTGATGACATACCGCCTCTCGATATAGTGATCACGATGGGCTGTAATGTGGAATGTCCGCTTTTACCGTGCAAATACCGTGAAGATTGGGGACTTGACGACCCCACGGGCAAAAGTGATGATGAATTTTTGAAAATCATTACTGAAATAGAGAATAACATTCAAGTCTTGACGCAACGGGTATTACATGCTATTCTAATCTGATACGATATCAGGAGATGATGAACGATGAACGAATACACATTTGAAAACGAAGAATACAAAAACGCGTATCGCCACACGGCCTCGCATATTCTTGCGCAGGCTGTGAAACGGCTGTTTCCGGAAACTAAGCTGGCTATCGGCCCCGCGATTGCCGATGGGTTTTACTACGACTTTGACACCCCGGAGCCGTTCACGCCGGAGACGCTGGAGCAAATCGAGGCAGAGATGCGCAAAATCATCAAAGAAAAGCTGCCGCTGGAGCGGTTTGAATTGCCACGCGAAGAGGCACTTGCACTCGTGGCGGACGAGCCGTATAAGCTGGAACTTATTCACGACCTGCCGGAAGGTGAGGCCATCAGCTTCTATAAACAAGGCGAGTTTACCGACCTGTGCGCTGGCCCGCAGGTGGATTCAACCGGCAGAATCAAGGCCAATGCTTTGAAACTCACAAGCGCCACCGGCGCTTATTGGAGAGGCGACGCGAACAACAAAATGCTGCAGCGCGTGTACGGCACGTGCTTTATGACCAAGCCTGAACTTGACGAACATCTGGAGCGGCTGGAGCAGGCGAAGCTGCGGGATCACAATAAAATAGGCCGTGAACTTGAGTATTTTACGACATCCGAGTTAGTCGGCCAGGGGCTACCAATCCTGTTGCCTAAAGGCGCAAAAGTTATACAAATTTTGCAAAGATTTGTTGAAGATGAAGAAGAGCGCCGGGGATATATGCATACAAAAACCCCGGTCATGGCAAAATCCGACTTGTATAAAATCTCCGGGCATTGGCAGCATTACCTTGACGGGATGTTTGTCCTTGGCGATAAGGATAAACACGAGGAAGAAGAGGTTCTTGCATTGCGGCCGATGACTTGTCCGTTCCAGTTCCAAGCGTACCTGAATCGTATGCGCAGCTATCGTGACCTGCCACTGCGTTATGCCGAAACAGCGACACTTTTCCGTAACGAGGCGTCAGGCGAAATGCACGGGCTTATACGCATCCGTCAGTTTACAATTTCAGAGGGACACTTGGCCTGCCGTCCGGATCAGGTCGAGGATGAATTCCGCGGCTGTTTTGAGCTGGCAAACTATATGTTAAAAACCATTGGCCTCTTGGAGGATGTGACTTACCGTTTCTCAAAATGGGACGAGAACGACACGGATAAATACATGGGCAAAAAAGAGGACTGGGAAAACACACAAAACTTTATGCGTGAAGTGCTTGACGGTTTGAATGTACCATATGTAGAAGCTGACGGCGAAGCCGCATTCTATGGGCCGAAGCTCGATATCCAAATCAAAAACGTCTACGGCAAAGAGGATACGCTGATTACGCTTCAAATAGACTTTCAGCTTGCTGAACAGTTCGGTATGACATATGTGGACTCAGACGGTGAAAAGAAGCATCCGTTTGTCATACACCGCACTTCTATAGGCTGCTATGAGCGGACGCTTGCGTTGCTGCTTGAAAAATACGCCGGGGCGTTCCCGCTATGGCTCGCACCCGTGCAGGTGATCGTCATGCCAATCACCGACCGCACGAAGGACTACGCGCAATCTGTGGCAGATCAGCTAATAGACGCCGGATTCCGTGTTGAGACGGATTTCCGTGCTGAGAAAATCGGATACAAAATCCGCGAGGCGCAGATGCAGAAGATCCCGTATATGCTGGTGCTTGGCGATAAAGAAGCGGAGAATGGGCAGGTAACAGTTCGCGCCCGCGCCGATGGAGATATTGGCGCAATGACGCTGGATGAGTTTATGGAGAGGATTACCGAAGAGAAGGGAAACAGGACATAGAAGCAGCACAATATAACCGCCTGACAAAATCATTTGTCAGGCGGTTTCTTAATTGGTGTGCTCCATCGGCATTCAGGCAAATGAATCAGCTTGTTTCAATCAGGCCGTATCCGCCCTGTTTGCGTTTGTAGACTATCGAAAACGCATCGTCATGTTCCTGATTTTTAAATACGAAGAACTCATGCTCCAGCAAATCCAGCTGCAGTACGGCCTCTTCCGGTGACATCGGCTTTATCGAGAACATTTTTGTGCGGACTATATTGAATTCCTGCTCATTCTCTTGCTCAGGCGATTCTTCACGTACAGGCGGCTCGTACTCCCGTTCAAACGCACCTTCGCGTAAACGTTTGCTAAGGCGTGTTTTGTGCTTGCGTATCTGACGTTCGATTGCGGCGACGGCAGAGTCGATAGATGCAGTCATGTCGTTTGTTAAATCTGAAACACGGAAGAACATGCCGTTGTTTTTGATGGTTACCTCAGCCATGAATCGCCCGCGTTCTGACGTGAACGTGACAAACGCCTCTGACTCAGTCTTAAAAAACCGGTCTATCTTGCTGATTTTCTTCTCAGCGTAGTCGCGCAAATCGTCTGTAATATGGACTTTTTTCTCGGTAATCGTAAATTTCATTATTGTCAACTCCTTACTATAATATAAAGCTATAATGTCAGGGGACATTATAGCTGTCTTTTTCTAACTTAATTATATCATATAAGAAAACATTTTGCTATCAAAAAAATATTTAATTTTCACAAAATCATACAGGCGTGTCGAGTTGCATGACAGCTTATATTGACAACGCACGGAAGGCCCGTTGTGTGTGTTGGGCACGCTTCAATGTTAACCGCGATTGCCGTGTATCGCCCGCCCGTGCCCATAGGGCCGATGCCAAGCTCGTTTATCTTACCCAGAACCCGCCGCTCCATCTGTTCATAAAACTTGTCGGCGTTCCGGGTATCGGCGTTCCGCAAAAGTGCGCGTTTGGCAATATTGGCACACTGCTCAACCGTTCCGCCGAGGCCGACGCCGACAAACACAGGCGGGCATATATCTGCGCCCGCGCGGGACGCGGTTTCAACGATAAAATCCTCTATTGTATCTGCGGAATCCCCCGGTGAAAACAGCCGCATCGCGCTCATATTCTCACCGCCGAAGCCTTTGGGGGAGACCTGCAGCTTGACAGAATCCCCGTCAACAAGCCGCATGTGCAAAACACACGGCGTGCCGTCCTTCGTATTCCGCCGTCTTATCGGATCTTCAACAATGCTTTTGCCCAGAAATCCAAGAGCGCACGCCCGGCCTACACCCTCGTTAACTGCGTCTTCAAACAATCCTCCGGTGATATGTACGTCCTGTCCAATGTCGGCGAATACAACGACCATACCGGTCTCTTCGCAAATCGGCACAGCGCGTTCCGCCGCGTGTTTGAAGTTTGTGACCATATCTTCAAGTGCGGATATCCCGGCGGGGGACTCTTCGCTTTCCGCGGCACACTCCAACAATATGCCGAGCGCCGGCGGCAGAATCGTCGCCGCCTCAATACACAGCTGTTCCACCGCGGCCGCGATGGTTTCGCAGGTTATCTCTTTCATAACCTTATACAGTCCACCAGAAGCGCGCCGGTTTGTTGATCTTAATTTTGTCTTTACTGTAAGTCTTGCTCTCAACACGGGATTCAATCTCAGACTGCGGGGACGACACAGCCTCACCAGTGGCAGATTTTCCAGTGTCTAAAAGTGCCTTTAGTTTGCTTAACTGGGAATCCACATCGTCGATGACTGCCGGCAGTCCGGCTATTGAGTTCAGTGTGTCGTCAAGCTCTGCTTTTATACGTTGCTGAACGCTGCCGAAATCTGAACCGACCCTGTCAAAAGCTGTTTTAAACTTTGAGAATGTTGCTAACGCATCGTCAAACGCAGCTATTTTGGCGGCGATATCAGGCCTATTCTCAGCATCTGTAAGCCTCTGCCGGAGGTCAGCCGTTTCTTCGGCGAGCCTTTGTAATTCTGTCTCCGCCTGCTCCCGCGTGTGCCGGAGGGTGGATATGTCGTCGGTGAGTCGCTTAACCTCTGCGTCCGCTTGCTCGTACGCGTATTTGAGGGACGATGCCTCGGCCGATAGCCGCTTTACTTCCGTGTCTGCCTGCTCCCGCGCGAATTGGAGAGATGCCATTTCGCCGGAGAGACGCTCCGCCTCTGCCTCCGCTTGCGCACATACATACTGAAGGGACGATGCTTCGCCAGAAAGCCGTTTAACTTCGGTGTCCGCCTGCTCATACGCGTGCTTGAGAGATGCTGCTTCGTTATTTAGCTGCTGAATTTGTGCATCTGCCTGCTCGTACTCGTATTTGACAGCGGCGGCCTCGCTATTCAGCCGCTGAATTTCCGTGTCTGCCTGCGCCTGCGAACGCCGCAGGTCGGCCGTTTCGTCAGAGAGTCTTTGCACTTCATTCTGCATTGACTCTTTCTCACTGCGCTGATTATTCCTGTCCTTAGTCAGCTGGGTGATATAGTCGATAACATCTTTCTCGTTAAATCCCCCGAAAAATCTTTTTCTGAAAAGATTGATTTCTCCTGCCATTAAACACCACATTCTTTCAATTTTTCTATTGTGAAATACGGAATAAATTTACCAAGAGTAACCCATCTCAATAAAATCCGCACCGGTTCTCATGAATACCGTTTCAATCCCATTAACCGCGCCCATCGCGGCGTCAATATGATACGCTTCACCGTCAAGATAAACTTTGTTCCAAGCGTGTACCATATCATTAAGGTAACCCAAAACAACGCGCGTGTCAATCCCCAGTTCATCAGCCAGTGCTTTGAATGCCATTGCGAACCCTTCCCCAACCGCTCTTCCGGCGACCAAAGCGCCGTATGCCGTCGCCTCTGTCCGCTGGGAACCATGCTCTGCAACCGTCATTGCCGCGCCATAGTCAAAATCGCAGGAGGCTATCAGGTTTTCAGCCAATGCGCGGAGTTTCTCCTCGTCATTGCCGCCGACTGCCAGTTCCGCGTTGCGGCGCACTGCATCAGCCAGACTTCCGCCGCGTTGATGAAGTATTCCGGATTCATCTCCGAATCTAAGCTGAAGCTCTATTATCTTATCGTCCCCATGGGTTTCGGGGAACACCTCGGCGGATGTGACCGGCATGATCACAATGCCTCGCGGATTTTCATAGTACAGCGTCCTGACTAAAGCTGTGACCATATTAGCCGTCACATCCGGCAGAGATGTGCGGAATATTATCTCATCCCGGTATTCGCCCATATATCTTAACAAAGCGTCTGTCAGCTCTTGCACTGAGTATATGGGTAAAATGGATTCTACCTGTCTTTGACTGATTCTGTATTCGATGTCTATGTCAAATCCAAGATATGTGCCGATTCTTGTTTCCGCACCTGAAATATCATAAACGGCAAACGTGCCCAGGGGGTCGTAATTCAAGATATCATGCCTGACTTTCTCGAAATCCTCCTCAATCTCACCTTCATAACCGTGGATAACTATTCTGCCTGATTCTGAGTGGTGTGTTATAAGGTAGAGTACCGCCGCATGAAGCTCATAGTAATTTGCCGCCGCATTCAGATAATCCAACTCCGGCGGACGTTCATACGGCGGGATGGGGCGTGGGGTGATATCAAATATCTCACCCTCAATTATAGCAGCGCACCCGGACATTACGACGACCGCCGCGCATATTAAGCAGAATATTATTCGCCGTTTCAATCTAGGATACACCACCTATTAATTAGCTGTCTAATAAAGTAAGCTGTTCCTCGCCTTTGTCTTCCGGCTTCAGGGTTGCACCGGCAGCGGGGATGTTGCGGACCCGATACCGAGCCGGATTGACTATAAGACTTTTATCAAGCGGCACGGCGGATTCAAGCTTATGCCGCGGCCCCAGTGTCATAACGGACACGCCCTGTGTTGCCCTTGTCGTCTTTGATGTCAGCAGAGCTGTTGAATAAACAAGCGCCCGGCCGCCGCTGGAGTAAACCGCCACTTCCGTGTCTTCAACGAGCGGTATAACGGATTTAACCGGACTTTTGCCAGAATACGCCCCGGTCAGCTTTTTGCGGTTCGTCTTCGTCAAGTACGCCGAAAGCGCGACTTTTGCCGCTTTCCCATTCTCAAAGAAGAATATGATCTGTCCCGAATAGTCCCCGGGATCTGTCAGGTAAATTATATTTTCGCCCTCGTCCATCTCAAGTACACCGGGAAGATAGAGTCCCAGACTGGATGCCTTTGTATCCTCAAAATCAGACAGCCGCGCTTTATAGACTTGCTGCTTATCTGTGAATATCAAAACCTCATGTACGTTCCGCGACTCAAAACTGAGAAACGGCCCGTCGGAATCTTTGTACTTCTGCTCCGAACTCATACGGAGCGACTGCTGCGTTATTTTCTTAAAATATCCCTCCCGCGACAGGAATATGTTAACGGCATAATCCTCAACCTGCTGGTTATCTTCAAAGGCTTCTATCTCGTCTTCATATATTATCTTGGTTCGGCGCTCTTCGCCGTATTTTTTGATGACATCTTTGAGTTCCTTGACAATTATAGCCTTGACGCGTTTTTCAGAACCAAGGATGTCTTCCAGATCTTTTATATCGCCCTCAAGCGTGGACGTTTCCTCGGTGCGTCTGATGATGTACTCGCGGTTTATGTTCCGCAGACGGATTTCCGCGACGTATTCGGCCTGTAATTCGTCAATACCGAAGCCTATCATAAGATTCGGCACAACCTCTGCCTCTTCTTCCGTCTCGCGGATCAATTTTATCGCCTTGTCTATGTCCAGCAGAATTTTCTTAAGGCCGAGGAGCAGGTGCAGCTTGTCTTTCTGTTTGCGCAGTTCGCTGAATACTCTTCGCTTTACGCAGTCAATCCGCCAAGCTGTCCATTCCTCCAATATCTCACGCACGCCCATAACACGCGGGGAACCGGCGATCAAAATGTTGAAGTTGCATGAAAAAGTGTCTTGCAGCGGGGTTTGCCTGAAAAGGCGTGCCATAAGCTTATTCGGGTCAACCCCGCGCTTGAGGTCAATTGTCAGCTTCAATCCGCTGAGATCAGTCTCGTCGCGCATGTCCGATATTTCGCGCATCTTGCCGGACTTTATAAGCTCCGCCACTTTGTCTATTATCGCCTCAGCCGTTGTGGAGTATGGAATCTGCGTGATCTCAATCATGTTCCCGTCTTTCACATATTGCCACACGCCGCGGACTTTGATGCTGCCTCTGCCGGTTTCGTAAATCGCTTGCAGGTCATTGGCGTTGTAAATAAGCTCTCCCCCCGTGGGGAAATCGGGCGCTTTCAGCGTTTGCGTAAGGTCGCAGCTTGGGTCGGACATGAACTCAATCGCCGTGTTGCACACCTCTTCAAGATTAAACCCGCAAATATTGCTTGCCATGCCGACGGCAATGCCGGTGTTTGCACTGACAAGCACGTTCGGGAACGTCGTCGGCAAGAGTGTCGGCTCCGTCATCGTACTGTCGTAGTTGTCAACAAAATCGACGGTGTCCTTATCTATATCGCGGAAAATTTCAGCGCAGATTGACGACAGCTTTGCCTCCGTATAACGCGACGCTGCGCAGGCCATATCACGGGAATAAGCCTTGCCGAAGTTGCCCTTTGAATCCACGAACGGCGTGAGTAGCGCGCCGTAACCTTTCGCCAGCCGCACCATCGTGTCATAGATCGGCCCGTCACCGTGCGGGTTGAGCCGCATAGTCTGGCCGACAATATTCGCCGACTTTGTGCGCGAACCGGTCAGCAAACCCATCTTGTACATCGTATAAAGCAACTTCCTGTGGGATGGCTTGAACCCGTCAATCTCCGGAATCGCGCGGGAGATAATGACGCTCATCGCATAGGGCATGTAATTTACTTCAAGCGTGTCAGTAATCGGCTGTTCCAATACTTCGGCACGCAGCCCGGCTACATTGGGGCTATCGACTTTTTTAGTTGTTTCGTCTGATTTTTTCTTCGGCATGTTGTCCTCTATAATCTAAGTTCAATCAAAATAATATTCCAACATATCATCCGGGGCAATGAAGCCGCCGGGATGGTTTCCTCATCGCTCTACGACACATCAGCGACGTCAATATACCTGTGCCCATGCTCCGAAATAAACTCCTTACGCCCGGCGAGGTTGTTGCCGAGGAAGAGGTCAAACGCTTCTGCCGTGGCTTCGGCTTCGCTGGGCAGCACTTTTACAAGCCGCCGCGTTTCGGGATTCATTGTCGTCAGCCACATCATGGCCGGGTCGTTCTCACCCAGGCCTTTTGAGCGCTGAATCGTATGCTTCGCACCGTTGAATCCGGATATAATTTCAGCTTTTTCCCGCTCAGAATACGCAAAATACGTTTTGCCCTTGCACTCAAGCTCAAACAGCGGTGACTCGGCGATATATACATGGCCTTTCTCAATCAGCGTCGGCACCAGCCGGTACAGCATTGTCAGAATCAGCGTGCGTATCTGGAATCCGTCATAATCAGCGTCAGTGCAAATTATCACGCGGCTCCACCGCAGGGCGTCTAAATCGAACTCGCTTAAATCCCGCGAGTGCCGGGTCTGTATTTCAACGCCGCAGCCCAGAACTTTTATTATGTCAGTGATAATCTCATTCGCGAAAATCTTGCCGTAATCGGCTTTCAGGCAGTTGAGTATCTTACCGCGAACCGGGATGATCCCTTGAAACTCCGCGTCCCGGCTGAGTTTGCAGGCGCCCAGGGCGCTATCGCCCTCAACGATATATATCTCGCGGCGGGACACGTCCTTTGTCCGGCAATCCACGAATTTTTGGACGCGACTCATAATATCCACGCCGCCGGATAGCTTCTTTTTTATGTTCAGTCGCGCTTTTTCCGCCGTTTCGCGGCTGCGTTTGTTGATAAGCACCTGCTCTGCGACTTTTTCCGCCTCTGCCTTGCGTTCTATGAAAAACACTTCAAGTTGAGACCGCAGAAATTCCGTCATCGCCTCTTGAATAAACTTGTTTGTTATTGCCTTCTTCGTCTGATTTTCATAAGATGTTTGTGTTGAAAAGCAGTTTGTGACAAGAATCAGGCAATCCTGCACGTCTATGAAAGTGATTTTGCTTTCGTTTTTCTGATATTTATTGGTTTTCCTCAAATAAGCGTCAATTTCAGCAACAAACGCACTGCGGGTCGCTTTCTCCGGCGCACCGCCATGCTCCAGCCAGGACGAGTTGTGGTAATATTCAATTAAGTTGAATGTGTTGGAAAAACAAAATGCCGCCGAAAGCTTAACTTTGTATTCCGGCCTGTCCGCTCGGTCGCGTCCGCGGCGTTCGGCTTCAATAAACATAGGCGTCGTCAGCGATTCTTCACCAGCAAGCTCCGTAACGTAGTCTAAAATACCGTTTTTGTAAAGGAATTCCGAAATCTCAAAACTCTGCCCAGCCTGATTCTTGAATTTGAACGTCACTCCGGCGTTGACGACTGCCTGGCGCTTGAGCGTATCCATGAAATATTCCGGCCTGACGGAAATATCGGTAAACACATCAAGATCCGGCTTCCACCGGATAACAGTGCCGGTGCGCTTGCCTGCAAAATCTTCCGATTGCAAGCCGCCGATATTTTCGCCTTTTTCAAAATGCAGCGAATACTTTTTCCCGTCACGGTAGATCGTCACATCCATGAACTCCGACGCGTACTGCGTGGCGCAGGAGCCTAAGCCGTTTAGGCCAAGGGAGTATTCATAGCTCTCGCCCTCGTCATTGCTGTATTTGCCGCCGGCGTATAGTTCGCAAAACACCAATTCCCAATTATACCGCTCCTCTGCGGTATTCCAATCAACCGGACAGCCTCTGCCAAAGTCCTCTATCTCGAACACATTGTTCTCAAACCTGGTGACTGTGATGATGTTGCCGAACCCTTCACGGGCTTCGTCAATTGAGTTTGAGAGTATTTCAAATACGGCGTGCTGACAGCCTTCTAATCCATCTGAACCGAAGATAACGCCCGGGCGTTTCCGGACGCGATCTGGGCCTTTGAGGGCGCTGATACTGTCATTGCCGTATTGTTCAGCTGTTGTTTTCATGCACGCTCCTTTGATGCCTTGGTTAGTAATTCCAATATATAATTATATAACATTTCCCTCGGCAAAGCAACCCTTAATCGGCAACCTTTAATCCCGTCAAGAACCGCCGGATCATATCCAGCGCGTGGGAGGCTGCGCCCATGCGGACCCGCTCGCGATCATGGAACAGTCTCAAACTGCGGCAGAACGATTGATCCGCCGTTGTCAGCGCAACAAACGCACTGCCAAGTTCCATGCCGGAGCCATCGCCGTCAGGCCCCGCGACTCCCGTTATGCCGATGCCGATATCAGTCCCCAGTTTGAGTCTCGCACCATCCGCCATGGCCAAGGCGACCTCTCGACTGACGACGCCTTTTTCGCGAATCAGTGCTTCGTCCACGCCTAAAAGCAGCGTTTTGGACTCCGCGCTGTAAGTAATCATGCCGCCCATGAACACCGCGGACGCGCCGGGGATATCGGTCAAACGCTTGGACAAAAGCCCGCCGGAGCAGGATTCTGCCGCCGCAAGTGTCATCCCCTGTTCTGTGAGCAGACGTATCGCCTCACTTTCGAGGCTTATCGCATCCACGCCATAGATGATGTCGCCCAAAATTTCGCGCACTTCGGCAATTACCGGGTTCATAAGCCTATCTGCCTCTGCTTCCGACTGTGCTTTCGCTGTGATCCGCAGCATGACCTCGCTGTCCTTGGCGTACGGCGCAAGTGTTGGATTTTGCATACTCTGCATCATGCCACGCAACCGATCTTCAACCATGCTTTCGCCCAGACCGAAGATATGGATATTGTGAGAGCGAATCTCAAACTTGGACAACCGCTTCAGATACGGCGCGACACATCCTTGCAGCATCGTACGGCACTCTCTCGGAGGGCCGGGAAGCATCAGGACATGCTTGCCCTCCGCCTCGAAAGCGCAGCCCGGCGCCGTGCCAACGGGGTTATCGAAGATCTCGCAGCCTTCCGGCATTTCTGCCTGCCGCAGATTATTTTCCGTCATCTGCATGTTATGCAGTCGGTTTTTGAAAAAGCTCCGTATCTGCTCCGCTAAATCCTCACGAAAGACAAGCCTTTTGCCAAAAGCCTCGGCCAGAGTCTGCTTCGTCATGTCGTCATATGTGGGACCTAATCCGCCGGTGGTGATGATTATATCCGCGCGGCTCTTGGCGATTTCCACCGCCTGCTTCAATCGCTCGTGATTATCACCGACCACGGTGTGAAAGAATACGTTGATCCCAAACTCAGAAAGCACCCGGGACACATCCTGCGTGTCAGTGTTCACGATGGTGCCGAGCAAGAGTTCTGTGCCAACGGCGATGATTTCGGCTGTGTATGTCATGGTGTACCTCCGATGTGAGTTTGTTCTACTTTTTCGCAAAATAGCAATCTTCTGTCCAATTTTCAGGGTTTTCGTCTATGTATTGCCAAATGTGTTGATATTCCGTCTCGTCACGGATGATGTGGTCGTGGTATAATTTTTGCCATAATGAAAAACCAATTTCTTTTGTTACATATCCTTTCATTTGATTAACGACGGTCGATATTGTAGGGGCGCGCATTGCGCGTCCGTCATTAATGTTACGCAACAAAATAATTATGTGCACATGGTTAGGCATAATCACATATTTGTCAATGGCTACATTTGTGTAAATTTTCGGGATATTTTCTATTGCTGTTTTTATCGTTTCGCCGATGTCGGACAGCGGACGCGCAATGCGCGCCCCTACACCGGAATTACCATCCCACAACATTTCATGCCCGTCCTTCACACAAAACGTCACAAAATAATATCCCGCGCTTGAATAATCATATCCCTGCAATCTTATCTTTTTTCGCACAGGTAATTCTTTCATATACGTTACTCTACACCTCCACCGCCACGCGCTCAATCCCAGCCACCGCCTCTTCAACCAGCGCCGTGATATCCAGCCCGGATTCAGCCTCCAGCACATCTTCAATCCTAGGCTTCGTCCGTGGACGGCGCGGGGTGAACACGGTGCAGCAGTCTTCGTACGGCAGAATCGATGTCTCGAAAGTTCCGATCAGACGCGCGCGCTCGATGATCTCCTGCTTATCAAACGCCACAAGCGGCCGCAGGATTGGGATGTTGACGCATTCCTCCGTCACCGCCAATGCCTCCGCCGTTTGACTTGCGACTTGACCCAAGTTCTCACCGGTCACAAGTGCGGTACAGCCGTTATTAATGGCGATTTGTTCCGCGATCCGCATCATCAACCGGCGCATGACAATCGTGAAAAATCCCTCCGGGGAGTGTGCCCTTATCTCTTCTTGAATATGCGTAAACGGCACAAGCTCTACCACCATTCGTCCGCAGTATTTTGTCAGGATTTTCGTCAGCGTCATCACCTTGTCCTTCGCCATTTCCGACGTATACGGCGGTGAGGCGAAATGCACGGGGATCACCTTGACGCCGCGCTTGGCGATCATGTGCGTCGCCACCGGACTGTCAATCCCGCCGGATAGCAGCGTAACCATTCGTCCGCCGGCGCCGATTGGCAATCCGCCTGCGCCGGGCAATGCCGGACCGTGGACGTAGGCCGCAAGATCCCGGATCTCCACATTGACGGTAAGCTCCGGCGAGTGCATGTCGGGCGTCAGGTGCGGGAATCGCTCATGCAACAATCCGCCGACATAGCGGGAGAGTTCAATCGATCCCATCGGGAAACGCTTATCCGCACGCTTGGATTCCACTTTGAAAGACTTTACCGCGTTGAGTTTGTCGCCAAGGTATTCGACGGCGGTTTCGACAATTGCGTCTTTGTCCTTTTCACACGCGGCAGCGCGCAAAACTGAGTTCGCGCCGAAGACAGTCCCCGCCGCATCCAGCGCCCCATCCATGTCGCAATCCCCACGAGGCTCGACGTATATCGTCGATTGCATACAGTATATCTCAAACTCGCCGAAGGGCTTAAGCCTCCGGCGGATGTTTGCCATCAACTGCGATTCAAAATGACGGCGGTTCTGGCCTTTTAAGATTATTTCACCTTGTTTTAATAGTATAATATCGTCCATATGGATTTATCCTTTATCATGTTTCGCGGGTTCAGCCCATAGGGGCGGGAGCGAAACGATTTTTAATTTTACACTCTGCCCTTCGTAAATATGCTCATCCTATACTGAATCGCCTCGGCGATATGTGCGGGGGTCAAATCCGGCGCATCGGCGAGGTCGGCGATTGTTCTCGCCACGCGGAGGATTCGGTCGTATGATCGCGCCGTCATCGCCAGGCGGGAATATGCGTCACGCATTAGCTTCTCGCACTCTGGTGATAACGTGCAGTAACGATCCAGCTCTTTTGTTCCGATATGGGCGTTGCAGTTGATCCCAGAATCTTCGTAACGCTTCCGCTGAGTTTCACGCGCGGTGTTCACCCTGGTGCGGATTACGGCGGAAGACTCGGATTCCGGGCGGGCGCGAAGCTCGTCAAATTCCAGCGACGGGGCCTCGATCAACATATCAATCCTGTCTAACAGCGGGCCGGAGAGCCGTTCGTGATACCGCGTGACCGCGCTTTCGGTACACACGCATCTTCGCGATGGGTGACCGTACCATCCGCATTTGCAGGGATTCATCGCGCAGACCAGCATGAATCGGCTTGGATATGTAACGGAATACGCGGCGCGTGAGATTGTCACCTCGCCGTCTTCCAAGGGCCCCCGGAGCGTTTCAAGTGCGTCCCGGTGGAACTCCGGCAGCTCGTCCAGGAAAAGTATGCCGTTGTGGGCAAGCGACATTTCACCCGGCTTTGGATTCGCGGTTCCGCCGGTCAAGGCGGTGGCTGATACGGTGTGGTGCGGGGCGCGAAATGGGCGTGTCGCCAGAATCGGGTACTCGCGGCTTATCAGGCCCATAACGGAATGGATCTCTGTCGTCTCCAGCATTTCATCTTTTGTCATGTCCGGCAAAATTGTCGGCAGGCGTTTCGCTAGCATACTCTTCCCCGCACCCGGCGGGCCTATAATTAGGATGTTGTGTGAACCCGCCGCCGCAATCTCAAGGGCGCGTTTTACGTTCTCCTGCCCCTTGACCTCGGAAAAATCCGGCGACGGCGTCCATACCGGCTGCGGTTCGCGCGGCTCCACAGGTTCTATCAACGTCTTTCCCTCAAGATGATCCAACAGCTCCGGCACATCGGCAACGGGATAGACTGTAATGCCGGAAGCGTACGCGGCCTCCTGCGCGTTATCGGCGGGGACAAATAGTTCCCGCACACCGGATCGCTGCGCGCACAGCGCCATCGGTAAAGCGCCCGGGACGTGCCGCAACTCCCCGGATAGCGACAATTCCCCGAAAAAGGCGGTACCCTCCGGCGGCTCTTCAATTTCGCCCGATGCTACGAGAATGCCGAGGAGGACAGGCAGATCATACACCGTCCCTGCCTTTTTTTTATCGGCTGGGGCTAAGTTCACCGTTATCCGGCTGATTGGAAAGCCGAGTCCGCAATATTTGGCGGCGGCGCGCACACGTTCGCGCGCTTCCCGGACTGCGGCATCCGGCAATCCGACAATGTCGAAAGCCGGCAATCCGCCGGACAGGTAGCACTCAACAGACACCTCGTATCCGCTTATTCCGCCGAGACCTAATGACCTGACCTTGGAAATCATTTGAAGTCCTCTCTTTCATTAGGATCGCTGTATTGTGTGGAAAACCACCCCGCCTCTGCGTAGGAGGGTGTTTTGTCCCCATGCCCCTCTTTGGAGGGGTGGCGGCAACGCCGCCGGGGCGGTTCCCCCATTTTTGCATATATTGCCATTATATCACACAAGCTGAATTTTTTTCAACATAAGGAAGAGAATAAGTTTACATGTATCGGCGCGGATGATATAATTTTGTTATATTGTTACGTACACGAAAAATAGAAAGGCAGAATAATTATGGCGCGAAAATTAATGACGATGGACGGCAACACGGCTGCCGCCCATGTATCATATGCATTTACGGATATGGCGGCGATTTACCCGATAACGCCGTCTTCAAACATGGCGGAGTATGTGGACGCATGGGCCGCCGGTGGGAGAGAGAATATTTTCGGACAAGCTGTCCGCGTTGTTGAAATGCAGTCGGAAGCGGGGGCCGCAGGAGCCGTTCACGGCTCGGTATTAGCAGGAGCGCTGACGACGACGTTTACGGCCTCTCAGGGGCTGTTGCTGATGATCCCCAACATGTACAAAATCGCGGGCGAACAGATGCCCGCCGTTATCCATGTATCGGCGCGGACGATTTCAACTCACGCGCTGTCTATTTTCGGGGATCACAGTGACGTTATGGCCTGCCGCCAGACGGGATTCGCGATGATTGCATCCACAAGTCCGCAGGAGGTAATGGATTTGGGCGCAGTGTCGCATCTTGCGGCGGTGAAAGGCAGTATGCCGTTCCTGCATTTTTTTGACGGGTTCCGTACCTCTCACGAAATGCAGAAAATCGAAGCGTGGGATTATAATGAGCTTAAAGCTATGTTTGATAATGAAGCGCTTGAAAAATTCCACGCGCGGGCAAATGTTCCGGCGCATCCGGTACTTCGCGGTTCGGCGCAGAATGGGGATATCTTCTTCCAAGCGCGTGAGGCGTGCAACACAGCGTATGACGATCTTGCCGGAGTTGTTGAGGAATGCATGAATCAAGTCAACGCCCAAATAGGTACAGACTATAAGCCGTTTAATTACTACGGCCCGGCGGACGCGACGCATGTGCTTGTAGCGATGGGTTCTGTCTGCGACACGATTGAGGAAGTTGTGGATCATTTGACAGCTACCGGTGAGAAAGTCGGCTTGATTAAGGTCCGGCTGTACAGGCCATTTTCGGTAAAGCACCTGTTATCACAGATTCCGGAATCGGTCAAAACGATCGGTGTGTTAGACAGGACAAAGGAACCGGGCGGCGTCGGTGAACCATTGTATCTTGACATTGTCACGGCGCTCCGCAGAACTGACATAAAAGTCGTCGGCGGCAGATATGGGCTAGCCAGCAAAGACACAACTCCGGGGCAGATCATCGCCGCGTTCAGGAACATTCAGGCAGATTCACCGCGAGACAACTTTACGATAGGCATAGAAGACGATGTGACAAATTTGTCGCTGAAGATTACCGAAGCGCCGGACACGACTCCCGCCGGTATAAAGTCCTGCAAATTCTGGGGCATAGGCTCTGACGGGACGGTCGGCGCGAACAAAAACTCAATCAAAATAATCGGCGAACATACAGACATGAAGGTTCAGGCGTATTTCCAGTACGATTCGCGCAAATCAGGCGGCGTTACGATAAGCCATTTGAGATTCGGCTCCAGTCCGATTAAATCGACTTACTATATTTCAAAGGCCGATTTTGTCGCCTGCCATGTTCCGGCGTATCTGGAGCAGTTTGACCTAGCGCGGGACGTTAAACCCGGCGGCGTGTTCCTGGCTAACTGCGCCTGGGATGTGGATGAATTCACTGAACGTATGCCGGCGGAGGCGAAGCGGCATATCGCGGAGAATGGCATACAGCTGTACACCTGTGACGCTGTGACGATTGTGAAAGAGCTCGGTCTCGGCGGCAGAATAAACACGATTTTGCAAGCGGCGTTCTTTAAGCTTTCGGGGATTCTGCAGATTGACGAGGCAATCGACTATATGAAGCAAGCCGTGCAGGACACATACGGCAGCAAGGGTGAGGCCATTGTCAACATGAATAACGCCGCTATTGACAAAGGCGTTGAGAGTATTAAAAAAATCGACGTGCCGGATTCATGGAAAACAGCAGAAACCGAAACGATGACGCATATGTTCACAGGCGGGTCGCCCAGCGCAGCGAAATATGCCACAAAAATTATGACAACCATGAACGTTATGAAAGGCGATAATTTGCCGGTTTCGGCGTTTGTTGAGACGGAGGGCGGTTCGCTGATACCCGCCGGAACCTCGCGGTATGAGAAGAGAGCCATCAATGCCGACGCGCCGCTGTGGCTGCCGGAGAATTGTATACAGTGCAATCAGTGCGCGTATGTCTGCCCGCATTCGGTGATTCGGCCCTTCGTGCTTGACGAGGCGGAGTTCGCCGCCGCGCCGGAGGGGTTGCAAAGCCTAAAGATGATGGGTACAGGCAATGAAAAGCTGCGGTATTGCATCATCGCGTCAGTTCTGGACTGCACCGGCTGCGGATCCTGTGCAAATGTTTGCCCGTCCAAAACCAAGGCGATTGAGATGGTTGCGATTGACAAAGCGGCACAGACTCAAAAATACTTTGATTACGCGGAAGCCAATGTGTCTGAGAAAAAGACGGGATTTGCCACAAACACCGTCAAAGGATCTCAATTTCTGAAGCCGTTGCTGGAGTTCCCAGGTGCGTGCGCGGGATGTGGAGAAACGCCTTATGCCAGACTCATTGCCCAGCTGTTCGGCGACAGAATGTTCATTGCCAACGCGACGGGATGCTCATCAATCTGGGCCGGCAGCGCGCCGTCCACGCCGTATACGGTTAATAAAGACGGGCGCGGCCCCGCGTGGGCGAACTCGCTGTTTGAGGATAATGCCGAATTCGGCTATGGCATGGCGCTCGGGTTCAACCAGCGCAGGGATCGGCTTGTGAGTGTCCTGAAAAAGCTCGTGATTCTACAGGCGGCTCTCGTGCAGGAGGTGCGCGAGAATCCTGTGGAAGAAGCGCTGCATGAAAGTCCTGTGGTTCAAATGCGGATGGATGAGCCTGTCGCTCTGGAACGGCCGGAGAAATCCGCGGCGCAGGAGTGGCTGGAGAATAAAGACAATGCCGACGCCACGAAAAAAATCGCGCCACGGTTGATCCGTGAACTTGAAAACTGCAAAGAAAAAGCCTGTGAAAATCTGTGTAAAGAGGCGCTTTCGATGCAGGACTTGTTCGTAAAACCCTCGGTCTGGATTTTCGGCGGGGACGGCTGGGCGTACGACATCGGCTACGGCGGACTTGACCATGTGATCGCCAGCGGGGAGAATGTGAATATCCTCGTGTTCGATACTGAGGTTTACTCCAACACCGGCGGACAGGCGTCTAAATCGACGCCGACCGGGGCAGTTGCGCAATTTGCCCACGCCGGGAAAAGCATAAAGAAAAAAGACCTCGGCCAGATGGCTATGACATACGGCTACGTCTATGTTGCGCAGATTGCAATGGGCGCGAACTATCAGCAGACGCTGAACGCGATCATCGAGGCTGAGAGCTATGACGGCCCGTCTATCGTAATTGCCTATTCGCCCTGCATAGCCCATGGGCTGAAAGTTGGGATGGGCCGGTCAATCGAATGGACGAAAAAAGCGGTCGAAGCCGGATACTGGAACATGTACAGATTCGACCCGCGCCTAGCGCTGGAGGGCAAGAATCCGCTGATGATAGACAACAAGCCGCCAAGGGGCAGTTTCAACGAGTTCATCATGGGTGAAGTCCGCTACAGCTCGCTTGCGCTGACTTTCCCGGAACGATCACAAAAATTGTTCCCTGCCGCCGAAAAACAGGCAAAAGAACGGTACGAACAGCTGATTAAGCAGCAGCAGATGTTTGAAACGACAGAAAAGGTGCTGGAACCGAAATAGGGGAGGACAGCCCCCTTCGCGAACGAAGGGGGCTTAAGACGGGGGACGGAAGACGAGGAAACGGGACGCCGAGGACGGGGGCAAAACAACCGCCGACTGCGGTCGGCACCCTCTTTACTAAAGAGGGCGGGGGAAACGCACGCCAAACCTTGCCCTCTTTAGTAAAGAGGGTGGCCCCGCAGGGCCGGGTGTTTTGTTTCTGCGTCTCTCGTCCACATCCCCCTTCACGCATGAAGGGGGATGTCCCCATAGCTACAATTAATTTTGGAGGCATACATGGAAATACGAAAAGTAACACAAACTGACGACTTTAACGCCATTGACCGTATTTATACGCTAAGTTGGCAAACCGCATACAAAAACATCATCCCGCAAGACCTTTTAGACGGACTATCAGAATACCAAAGGTCTGACAATCCGCAAAAAAGCTCTAATGAAGAGTTCGTCGCTATAGAAAACGGCGAATACATAGGCATTTCATCAGTACGTGCCGCGAGAGATGAAAAGATGGTCGGTTGGGGAGAAATCGTAGCTATATATCTGCTGCCTAAGTATTTCGGAAAAGGTTTCGGCAAGCCGCTTTTGGAAGTCTCAATTTCTGCGTTAGTGAGTATGGGGTACGATAAAATTTATCTCTGGACATTAGAAGATAACATGCAGGCTAGAAAATTTTACGAGAAGAACGGCTTTTCACTTTGCCCAGACAGAGAAGTAATAAATATCGGGGGCAAAGATTTGGTTGAGGTTCGCTACACATACCACATGGAAAAGGAGGCTTAACTCATGGCAACGCAAATCTTCGGCGCACCGGGGCGGTATATACAAGGCGCGGGAGCGGCTTTCAGCCTTGGCGGATACATAAAGCCACTGGGCGAGCGCGTACTTGTTTCCGGCGGGCGGACAGGGTTGCTTGCCACGCGCGAGGGGCGGGGGCGCAGCTTTCAGGCAAGCGGAATCCGGCAGGTTGAAGAACCGTTTCGCGGAGAGACCTGCGACAGTGAGATTGAGCGGCTTTGCGGTATCGCCAAAGCGCACGGTTGTGACGTGATACTCGCTTCCGGCGGCGGGAAGGTTATTGACACAGTCAAAGCCGTGGCAGAACTTTTGGGCGTCCCGTCCGTGATAGTTCCGACAACGGCGGCAAGCGACGCGCCATGCAGTGCGCTTGCGGTGATTTATAACGAGGATGGTTCGTTCAACCGCCTGATGCCGTTGAAGAAAAGCCCGGCGCTTGTGATTGTTGATACTGAGATTATCGCAAACGCCCCGGTGAGGCAGCTTGTATCCGGAATGGGCGACGCCATTGCAACATGGTTTGAAGCGGAGGCGGCTTATAAATCCGGCGCGTTAAACAATTTCGGCGGAAACATATCAATGGCGGCAATAGCGCTGTCCAAACTGTGCCGCGATACGCTGCTTGAATACGGCAGAGAGGCGGTGCGGAGCGCTGAATCTAAAACCGTGACCATGGCTCTTGAAAAAGTTGTCGAGGCGAACACTCTGCTCAGCGGACTGGGGTTCGAGAGCGGCGGAGTGGCGGTGGCCCACGCTTTGTCGGAGTCTTTCACCATCATCCCCGCAATGCACGATTATACCCATGGCGAAAAAGTCGCGCTGGGTTTGTTGGTGCATATGCGGCTTGAAGGCAGATCGGAGGGGGAGATACGTGAAATCAAGAGTTTTTGCGAAGATATCGGACTGCCTGTGGCGCTTCCTGATTCTGTGGATGAGGATCTTATGCGAGCAGTGGCGCAAGACGCGGCGGCTCTGGGGAAACCATCGCACAATCTGTGGGTCAGTATAATGGCGGAGGAGATTCTGGAGGCTATGCGGGGTATTTTGCTATAGGCTGTTGCGCGGGCAGAGAAAATATGGTATAATCTTGAAAACTCAATAAACACATACAGAAAGACGGAGGTTACATTTATGGCACAGTCAACACCCAAAACGCATTCACAAATCAAGAACTTAACTCTTGCAGCTATGTTCTTGGCGATTGGTCTTACGTTGCCGCTTTTGATAGGGCAAGTTCAGATTCTTGGTGCGGCGCTGTTGCCTATGCATATACCCGTTCTGTTGTGCGGACTTATCTGCGGCTGGAAGTATGGCTTAGGCGTCGGGCTTATCCTGCCTATTATGCGTTCACTGATATTCGGGATGCCGCCGATGTTTCCGGTCGCTTATGCAATGACTTTTGAGCTGGCTGTCTATGGCCTGGTGATCGGCCTTCTATACGGGAAGTCCCGCTGGCAATGTATTGTCGCGCTGTATCGTTCGCTGATTATCGCCATGATCGCGGGCCGCATTGTTTGGGGCGCGGCGATGTTTGTACTGCTCGTTGGAATCAGAGGCGGCACATTCACGTTTTATGCGTTTATTACTGGTGCGGTTTTGAACGCGTGGCCGGGGATTGTAATCCAGCTTATTCTTATACCGGTGCTTATGGTTGCCCTTAACCGCACCGGGCTTGTCCATTTTTACAGGGAGAAGAAAGAGGAAGTAACGCTCAGTGAATAACGGAACATTAGCGCTTGTGCGGCGGAGAATTGATAGTCTAGATTCCCCGCACGCGATAATTGCGATTAACGGCAGATGCGGCAGCGGCAAGACAACGTTGGCTTTAAGGCTAAAAGAAGCGCTGGGGTGCAATGTAATACATATGGATCACTTTTTTCTGACGCCGGGACTCCGTACCGAATCTCGATTGGCGGAACCGGGCGGCAATGTGGACTATGAGCGGTTTAACGAAGCAGTGATGACGCCGCTTAAAAAAGCCCTGCCATTTGCATACAGACCATATGACCCCAAAACACAGCAGTTCTGCGAAGACATAGAGATACCGGTGCACCGTATAAACATAGTCGAGGGGTCCTACAGCTGCCACCCGCTGTTTAAGAACAATTATGATCTGAAAGTTTTCCTGACGATAGACAAGGCGGAGCAGCTCCGCCGAATCCGACAAAGAAACGGGGAAGACGGATTGCAGGACTTTATAGAGAAATGGATTCCGCTGGAAGAACGGTACTTTGAATTCACTAAAATAAGTGACCAGTGCGATATAATCGCAACAACTTGAAAGGAGGTGAAATATTGGCAGTTCTTGATCTTAACAATCTCAGACTAGCCGTGCTTATTGACGCGGAAAATGTCCCGCGCAATTGCATAAAAAGCGTCATGGAGGAAATCGCGATTTACGGTATACCCACAATAAAACGTATCTATGCCGACTGGACCAGCCCCACAGTCTCCGGGTGGAAACTCTCGCTTCTGGATAACGCCATCACGCCGATTCAGCAGTACAGCTATACCACGGGAAAAAACTCCAGCGATTCGGCCATGATAATAGACGCCATGGACATACTTTACACGGAGAAGACGGACGGATTTGTCATCGTCTCAAGCGACAGCGATTTTACAAGGCTTGTTATTCGATTACGTGAGGCAGGACAGCGTGTTATCGGGATAGGGGAGCGGAAAACGCCGAACGCGTTTATCGCCGCCTGCGATAAATTTATCTACATAGAAGTAATCCGCGCCAACGCCGGAGATCCTGACCCCATCCATGAAACGGCTGAAAACGGGCATCGCACTCCGTCGCACTATCGTGAGAGGCAGCAGTATCAGCCCAGGGCGAAGCTGACCAAAGAAGTGCCGGACTCGATTATCCAGCTGATTGCGGATTCCGTATCCGATTTAGCCGGCGACAGCGGGTCTGTTTTTATGGGCGAACTCGGCAACTTGATATTGAAAAAACAGCCGGATTTCGACCATCGGAATTTCGGGTTCAACAGTCTATCCGCCCTTATTAAGACAATCGACCGGTTCGAGATAGATTTCCGGCAAACGGCTGACCCGAATATTAAGCATGTGTTTGTGCGAGATAAGGAATCAAATTAGCATTGGAGCCACACTAAATGACAAAAGCAAAAGCAAAACCAAGATTCAGACGCGGTCTGATTTTCATTAAAATACTACTAAGCTTTATCCTGATAATTGCCATACTGTTCCTTGACAGCAACATAAGAATAGTCACAAGCGAGTATGAACTTTTCTACAGTAATCTGCCAGAATCGTTTGACGGGTTCCGTATTGTTTTGCTGGCTGACATACATGCAACGGAGCATGGGGAGGACAACAGAAGGCTTATCAACCGTGTGGAAGCCGCGAATCCGGATATCATCGTTATCGCGGGGGATTTGCTGGACGCTTACAGAAGAATTCCGGTCAGAAGACAACTGCAGGTGGCCGAAACGCTTGCAGCGGGTTTAACGCCGATTGCGCCTGTGTATTTTGTGACAGGCAATCATGAATGGGACAGAAGAGTCGGCGGACCTTGGGCGCTTTTTGAGATTATGGAGGAGCACGGCGTCACCGTGCTGCGCAATCAACACGTCCGGATTCAACGCGGCGATGAACAGGTCATCTTAGCCGGTGTTGACGACCCTCACGGCCCGGCCGACATGATAACTCCCTATGACTTTGTCCGCAGAATACACGCGGCGGAGGGCGAGGACAGCTTTATCATAATGCTGGCGCACCGGAATCAAAACCTGCCGCTGTACAGCTCACTCGGAGTGGACCTCGTGCTGTGCGGACACGCCCACGGCGGGATAATCAGGTTGCCATTTACCGATGGGCTGATAGGCCCCCAGCGCGAATGGTTCCCGACACATACAAGTGGAATATACACGATGGACAATACACACATGGTAGTTTCCCGCGGCTTGGGGAATTATATCTGGATGCCGCGATTTTTGAACAACCCACATCTTGTAGTAGCTGTGCTGAGGACGGGGTAGGACAAATTTGCAATGAAACAGGAGTGATATTTTGACACGACACTACGACAAACTCACATACTAACGGGGGATGACGCCGCAAGCCGGTGAAATAGGATGACGCCTACCGCTGGATGGTGATTTAACCCGCCATACATTGCTCGGTACAATAAAAAACCGGGAATAGTTCGGATAAGGGGATGCAATATGCTCCTTTGAAGCAGGAAGCGGAAGTATTCGCCGCCTCAAGAGGGTGGCGGAGAATTGGTCTCTCTCTTATTAAGCCCGGAAAGCGTTACACGCTAAGAGTAAACAGAACCCCGCCTTCCGATATTTGAAATTCAAATATCAGGAGGCTCGGTGTGAGTAGAAAAACCGAAAATACAGGATTCCTCTGTGCACATTGCAACGCGGAGGTTAAGCCGCTGGACAACGGAAGTTATCGAAACCATTGTCCGCTTTGTCTATATTCGCTGCATGTGGATAATCTTCCGGGTGACCGGATAAGTGACTGCCACGGAATTATGGAGCCAGTGGGCATCCACTATCACAGTAAAAAAGGTATGCAAATAGTCCATCGCTGTCAAAAGTGCGGTGCGGAAAAGGTAAACCGAGTAGCAACGGACGCAATGCAGCCGGACGATAAAGATAAAATCAATAAATTAATGATGTTGGGATAATCGCGCAATGCGCACCCTAAAATATATGTTGAGGCTTTGGCAATGATTGAATTTGACGATTACAAACAAAAAATAACAGCTTTGAAACCAACTCTCGAGAATCTAAAATCCGCGCTCAAGCTCGAAGAAGCGCGGGAAGAGTTGCGGTTGCTGGAGGAAGAATCCGCGCAGGATGGGTTTTGGTCTGATCTCGAGAATTCGCAGAAGGTGCAACAGAGAATCAAGCAGCTGAAAAACAAGTGCGACAGATACGACAAGCTTTCAGGCGGATTAAGCGACCTAATGGCGCTTTGCCAGATGGGTATCGAAGAGGCGGATGAAAGCCTGCTGCCGGAGCTGCGGGACGAGTTCGCGGCGTTCAGCGAGTCGCTTGAAAAAGCGCGGCTTGATACGCTACTATCGGGGGAGTACGACGACTCGCCCGCCATTTTGTCATTCCATGCGGGTGCTGGCGGAACAGAGGCGCAGGACTGGGCGCAGATGCTATACCGCATGTACACCAGGTGGGCTGAGCGGCACGGCATGAAATACAAGCTGCTGGACTATCTGGACGGCGAGGAGGCGGGGCTAAAATCTGCTTCAATTGAGATCGAGGGTGAGAACGCCTACGGGTACCTGAAAAGCGAGGGGGGAATTCATCGGCTGGTGCGGATATCGCCGTTCGATTCTTCGGGCCGCCGCCACACCTCATTCGCGGCGGTGGAGGTGACACCGGTTATTTCAGACGATGTTGAGGTTGAAATCCGCCCCGAGGATTTGAAGGTGGATACGTTCCGGGCATCCGGCGCCGGTGGACAGCATGTAAACAAGACCGAAAGTGCCATTCGTATAACCCATCTACCGACAGGAATTGTCGTAGCCTGCCAGATGGAACGCAGCCAGCACCAGAACCGAGACGTCGCGATGCGTATGTTGCGGTCAAAGCTGATTGAAATCAAAGAACGGCAGCACTTGGACAAGATCAGCGATATCAAAGGCGAGCAGATGAAAATAGAGTGGGGCAGCCAAATACGCTCATACGTATTCATGCCGTACACACTGGCGAAAGATCACCGCACTAACTTTGAAAACGGAAACATAAACGCCGTCATGGATGGCGATATCGATGGGTTTATCAACGCGTATCTCAGCATGAAAGCTGAGGGGTAGCGTTGACAAAACTTGATAATATGCGATAAAACATGGACGCGGTCTTATTGATCGCGTCCATGGCGTTTTTAGGCTAACCGTTTACCGGCAACGCAATAACTTTGTGAATACCGTTGTTGCTCTTAAAAAGAATCCCGAAACATCGCTGTTGTGGTTTTGTCAGCTACAAAACCGCTGCTATGATAAAACCCAGTTGCATTTTCCTCTGAAAGCAGTAAAATCCTTAGATAATCCTTGTACTTCTCCATAACCAGACGTAGCAATTCTTTCCCAATTCCTTTTCCGTGATATTCTGGATTGACAAGCAGAAAATGCACATACGCAGTCATAATACTATCATCTAAAACGTTTATCAGTCCGATAAGTTTATCTCCATCCCACGCTGAGAACACTGCGCCGGAATTTTTCATAGCCTCCGCCAGTTTTTCCGGGTGATTTCCTGAAATCCACCCAACAGACAGGAATAGGTCCTGCAATTCTTTGGGTGTAAAAATCTGCGAATTTTTGTATTCTATGTTCATTTTCCAATCCTTTCTATTCATCCATACAGCAACAGCACATTCTCAGGCCCGATGCCCAGTTCAGACGGCTCTCGTGAGCCATTGGCGCCTTTCGGCAGCCGCCAAAGGAGGTCGGGGGAGCTGTCGTCCTGGTCTTTATAGCGGAACTGCACCATGTACTCAAACGGTTCTTCCATCTCTCCGGTGATGTTTACCGGATTACGGTTAACTGCTGTTTCCGTGTTAAAATAATGCGCTCGTATACCGATTGCGCTCAATCCGTCCCGCACCGGGTCCGCGGTGGTGAATTTAACGCCCCAGGCAGGGACTGTGACCTCGTACTCCCCTGATTTGACCGCGTCAGCTATATTTTTGCATCCTGTAAGAAGTGCCGCCTTATGGCTTCCGGGGTCTAAGAACAGCGCTTTCGTGCCTTTGTTCGCCAGGATTTTTCCGTTGTCAATCAGCGCTATCCGGTGACAAAGCCGGTACGCCTCGTCCCTGTCGTGGGTGACCATTAGGACATCTTTCCCGAATTGCTTTAACAGATTCTGTAGCTGCAACTGTAACTGTGACCGCAAATGGCTGTCCAATGCGGAAAACGGCTCATCCAACATCAGAAGGCTTGGATTTCCGGCCAAAATTCTCCCTAGCGCCACTCTTTGCTGCTGGCCGCCCGATAACTCGTTCGGGCGGTGTTTTTCAAGCCTGCGGAGTTGCATGAGGTCGATAATCTCATCCAACGCACGCGCTCTCGCGGCTTTATCTGCCTCGTTCCGCAAACCGCATAAGATGTTCTGCCGTACATTCATGTTCGGAAACAGCGCATAGTTCTGAAACAGATACCCAAGCCCGCGCTTCTGCGGCGGCAGATTCATGCGTCTAGCGGAATCGAACAGCGTAATGCCATTGAGTACGATTCTGCCCTCGTCCGGTTTTTCAATACCGGCAATGCACTTCAGCGTCATGCTTTTACCGCAGCCAGATTCGCCCAGCAGGCCCAGTACGCCGCTGTCAGTCTCGAAACTCACATCCAAGTTAAAGTTGCCGAGCTTTTTTTTAATATCTACAAAAAGACTCATCGTATCACCGCCCTTTTGTTCCGCCGCTCCAGCATATTCACAGCCAGCAGCACCGCCGCGCTGATTGCGAGGTTTATCATCACCCATGTAAACGCGCCGCGCTCATCAGCCACGCGCCAGAGGTGATAGACAGTTGTGGATATCGTCGCGGTCCGACCCGGCGTGTATCCTATAAGCATAACAGTTGCACCAAATTCACCGAGCGCACGGGCAAAGGCCAGAACCAATCCGGCTAGGATCCCTTGACGGCAGACAGGCATACGGATACGCCAGAAAATATACGAGTTGCTCAATCCAAGGGTTTTTCCCGAATATGCCAACGTTTCGTCAAAACTCTCAAACGCACCCCGCGCCGTCCGGTACATAAGTGGAAAAGCAATAACCAAAGCCGCCAGCACACCGCCATACCATGTCATGGCGAATCTGATATCAAACTGCGCGAGAAATGCCCCCAGCGGCCTGCGCGCGCCGAACGCAATTAACAGAAAGTACCCAACTACCGTCGGCGGCAGAACAAGCGGCAATGTAAGTATAACATCAATAATGCCTTTGAGCGCACGCGGGAGTTTAGCCACGTAGTATGCCGCAAAGATACCTGTAAAAAACACAATAACAGAACTAAGCGCCGCTATCCGCAGCGAGTTCCAGAGCGGGAATAAGTCCAAAACTACTACCTGCCTTTACTGCGCAAATGGACTAAAGCCCCATGCGACAAAAACTTCCATAGCCGTATCTCCGACAAGAAAATCGAGGAAATCTCGCGCCTCTTTAGGATTTTGGCTGTCATTCAGCACTGCGGCGGGATAAATGACCCGACCTGATATTTCAGGTGCGGCAATGTCGGCAACGGTCAGATTATGATCTACCGCGTCTGTCAGATAGACAATGCCCATGTCAACGCTTGCTTCACGAACTTGCAGCGCGACTTCCCGTACGTTGGAGGCGTAGCTTATCACGCCTGTCGCGGCAAGCTCCGCATGATCCAGTCCGAAGTATAACAGAATCTCCTGCGCGTATCGGCCTGCCGGGACATCCATGTTGCCCATCGCCATCAATACATCCCCCGAAAGAAGTGCCTCTACCATATCGGCAAAACTCTCTATGCCTCTCGGATTGTTGTCCGGTACAACGAGTACAGTCTGATTCTCCAAGAAATCAACACGAGTACCTGGTTGGACAAAACCCCCTTCTTCAAGCTGGTCCATCTCTCTTGTAGCGGCGGAAACAAACAAATCAGCCTGTGCGCCCTCTTGGATTTGCGTTCTCAAAGTGCCGGAGGAATCGAAATTGAATATCAGGTTAACATCAGGATTTTCGTCCTGATAAATTCCGGCGATTTCTGTAAGTACACCGGCCATGGACGCGGCGGCAAATACGATGATCTCTGTCTCGTCATCCGAGGCTTGTCCGCAACCGGGCAGAATCAGTGGCGTCACTAATGCTAGCACGGCGAGGAGAAATGCTAATTTTTTCTTCATTTTAATTACCCTCCCAAAAATATTAAAAGCAGTCTATTTTGAGATAAACAAAACAGACCGCCGCAACATACGCGCACAGGGCAAATCCCTGATGCTTTGGTTTGTCTCCTTCTCAAAACATGAAGGCTGAATCATTTCTAACATCAGCCCCGTGAGCCTGTAGCTCAGGCCAAGCGTCCATAGGAAAACCCGTAGGCCGCAAGGCACGGAAACTATTAAATTCACGTAATTCTACCATGTGAGATATTACTTGTCAATATTGAAGTTGGGGAAATCTTTCGCAGCGGGGAATATGTCGAACGACTCCCCGTTTTACGCTTCTCCAATCACGGATTTCACGGCGGTGACAATAATGTCCACATCGGCAAGCGCGCCTTTGCCCAGGTCTCCGCAGGCAAGGCGGGATTCCTTCGGGTCTATAAACTGATATCCGTGGCCTTTTAACTTTTCAATGTTGGCTTGAACTATTGGGTTCTCATACATCGCCGTGTTCATCGCCGGACAGATTATGACCGGTTTGTGAGTCGCTATGGCCATGGTTGTTGTTGAAAGCATATCATCGGCAATCCCGGATGCTATTTTGCCGATGATATTCGCCGTCGCCGGGGCAATAACGCATATATCCGCCTTTTGCGCCAGCGATATGTGCTTTATCTCACTCACCGCGATTTCGGCAAACATATCGGTATGAACCTTGTTTTTGGTCAAAGATTGAAACGTCAGCGGCGCAATAAGTTTCATCGCGGCGGCTGTCATTATGACATGCACGTCTACATTGCTTTTTACAAGCAGATTCGCGATTTCAGCCGCTTTGTAAGCCGCAATACTGCCGGTTACACCCAGAACTACCTGTTTGATGACTCTCGCATCCTTTCCTAAATCGTGGCTGAGACGGTTGCCTCAGCTATGGCTTGTTTTGTTTCATATTTCGTGAAATTCTTCGTCCGGTCTATAAGATATCCCACATGCCGCTCACCTGAGATTTCAGTTAAATCATTCGCGAGAACGAAAGTACAGTTATTCTGCGTCAGCACATCAAAACCCCTGTCAATAAGCGTTTCAAACGGGGAGTTATCCAACAGCTTGAAACCCACAAGCGTCGATTGCGGGGACACGTCCCGGAACATCGCAATGATTTTGGGCGTGCGCTCCATCACCAGCAGCAGATCGTCCACGTTCGAGCTGATTTTGCCAGACTCCAGCATTGTTTTGCCGAAATCAGATACGGTTGTGACTGCTTTCACACGGTAATCGCTGACAGCCATGCTGTGGATTATGATGTCAACTTTTACACGGGATAACAAACCGCGCAGAGCGTTTTCCAGACTTGCGACGCTGTCAACATATATAATCTCAGTCTTTGCGGATTCAGGCCGCGCCGCCGCTTTGCCGCAGATGTAAAATATTTTTTCCACCGACGAGTTGGTGGAAAAATCATCGGCTATCAAGCATCCCAGTCTGCCGGTTGAGGTGTTTGAGATACTTCTCACGTTGTCGATTTTCTCAGTCGTCCCGCCGGCGGTTATCAATACGTTCATAGATAATATCCTGTTTCGCATTTATCATTGTAGGGGCGACCGTCCCGGTCGCCCGCGGGCGAACAATGTTTGCAGGGTTGCGTCGACTTCAAATCTAATGCACAATCACATTCAAGCCCATGTCTGCGAGCTGTTTGCGGCGCGCTTCAATAAGCTCATCGGACGGGACAGCTGTTTCGAACACGGGATTTCCTGTCTGTAATCGCTCCCACTTTACTGTACCCAAATTGTGATACGGCAGGATCTGCACGACTTCCACGGCGTCGCCGAGTTCCAGTATAAATTTGCCGATCTTCTCAAAAGCCTCAGCCGAGTCGCTGTACATCGGCATAACTGGGACTCTGATTTGAAACTTTCCGCCAGCTGCCGCTATTTTCCGCGCGTTTTCCAGTATCAACTCATTCGGTACGCCGATAACCTGCTTATGCAACGTGGAGTCTATGCCCTTAATATCGTACAGGAACACGTCGGTATACGGCAAGATTGACTCTATAATTTCCCACTTGACGAATCCGGTGGTGTCAACGGCTGTATGTACGCCCTCTTCTTTGCAACGTTTTAATAGCGCCAGCGTAAATTCAGGCTGGCACAAACACTCCCCGCCGGAGATGGTGATGCCGCCGCCGGAACGCTCAAAAAACGGCTTGTCGCGTTCCACCCGCTGCATGATTTCGTCGATTGTATAATCGGTGCCGCACATGTACAAAGCCTTTGCCGTGCAGGCATCGGCGCATTTGCCGCAGTTATCGCATTTTGTGCGGTCCACCGTGACAAGCTCAATCTCCTCGCCGGATAGTCCCTCTTTCTTCTTGCCCGGTGAAATGGTGTCATGCGGGCAAACGTTTAAGCAACGCCCGCATTTTTCCGTGCCGATGCATTTGAGTTCCATCCAGTTAAGTTCTGTGTGAAACTCCAAACACTCCGGACTGTGGCACCACGGGCAGCGAAGCGGGCAGCCTTTCATAAACAGCGTAAGCCGAATTCCGGGCCCGTCATGCACCGAAAATCCCTGAATATCATAAAACTTGCCTGTAAGCGCTTTCGTCTCCATACATGATATCTCCTTACATCAGGTTTCGGCTATTATACCACAGGCACGAAGTGCCATTGTGGTATATGAATTCTAATCCTGTATAATGTTGCGTAGCAATCATTATAACATGTTTCGTGGCAATATGGAACAGGGGAAATAGATGAAACGTAAACAAAGGGGGCTAAATAGCCCCCTAATTAATTCGGTGGTGTTGGATCATTGGTCAGACCCAAAATATAATCAGTGCTTGTTTTATACAGCTCCGCGAGTTTGATGACAGCCCATACCGGGATTTCACGGCATGACTTTTGAACATGAAAAACAGCGGACGCATGTGTAAAAATGCGTCCGCTGTTTTTTATTGTTTATTTGCCGAGGTTCATCAGACTTTCATTAAACAACCGCACATCCATCGTCTTCAAATCCGGGCTGACCAGCGGCTTGAACTCCATCTTGTCAAGCACGTCTTTTTCCAAATCGACCCCGGGGGCGATCTCGACCAGCATCAACCCATCCGGCGTGAGTTTGAACACGGCGCGTTCCGAGATGTACATTACTTCCTGGCCGCTTTTTACCGCGTATTCGCCGGAGAATGTGATCTGTTGCACGTTTTTGACGTATTTCAAATCAGCGCCGTCTTGCTTAATGTTAATCCCGCTTCCGGTGATTTCAATATCCGGTTTCGGCTTCCCGGCTGTGAAGTTGCCCATGAAGAACACTTTTTTCGTGTTCTGCGAAATGTCGATAAATCCACCGGCGCCGATGCATCTTCCGGCGAACTTCGACACGTTCACGTTGCCCTTTTCATCGATTTCCGCCGCGCCGAGGAACGTCATGTCAAGAATCCCGCCGTCGTACATATCCAGCGTATCGGTTTGTGAGAAGATAGCGTCCGCGTTGGCGACACCGGGGAACGACAGACCGGCCTGTACCTGGCCGCCCATGGGTCCGGACTCAACAGAAGCTGTCATGCCCTCGCCTAAACCCTCTTCAGCCGCAATGCTGCCGATTCCGGACGGCATTCCGCTGCCGATATTGATGATGCTGTCGGGCTTGAGTTCCATAGCCGCGCGCCGTGCAATCACTTTGCGGAGCGTGAACGGCAGCGGAGCCACTCCGCCGGTGGCGAATTTCGCCTCTCCAGCGAGTTCCGGCCGATACTTCGGTGTCGCGTAACACTGGCGGTGGTTATCGGGATTCTCTGCCCGGACTATGTAATCTACAAGCTTTTCGTGCAGTCTGATATTTTTAGTCCGCAAACTGCCGCGTCTTACGATTTCCTCGACCTGAACGATCACGATTCCGCCGCTATTTTTCGTGGCGACGGCGATCTCAAGCTCTGTCCCGTGCAGTCCCTCGCGCTCCATTGAGATATGCCCGTCCTCATCGGCGTATGTGCCTCTGATAAAACAGACGTTCGGCTTGAAGCCTTTGTAGAACAGATACTCTTCACTGTCTATAGTCATAAGCTCAACAATCGGGCCTTGCTGCCGTGCTTTTTCGTTGACGGCGCAACCCTCATTCCGCGGGTCGCAGAATGTGCCGAGGCCGACTTTGGTAATCAACCCCGGTCTGCCGCCCGCGATAGCGCGGAACAGGTTCACCATAACGCCCATCGGCGGCAAGTATCCGGCGATTTTATTGTCACCGACGTCGTAAGCAATCGCCCGCGCGTCGGTCAGGTTGCCGCATAGCACGGTAGTGATAAGCCCCTCCGCCCGCAAGCGATTGACGCCGAGTTCATATCCTTTGCCGTTCTCACCCACAGTCTCCAGCTTGTCTCCGGGTGTGATTCCGCATGTAATTGTGAGGCCTTTCGGACTTTGCGTTTCTGCGTGTCTGGCGGCAAGACCTTCCAAAAGTTCTTCCGGACTGCCGTATGAGCCGAATCCGCCGACGACAAGCAAGTCTCCGTCTTTAACATGGCTCACAGCCTCTTTAAGCGTAACAAATTTAGCCATATGTTCACCTCTATTAAGTCATTTCGCTCTGTAGGGGCGGTTATTAATCGCCCGCATACCTGCCGATCGCATACCTTGGAACGGGGCAACAGGCGGCAGCTTGCCGCCCCTACAGGGCAAAACATGACGTTTTATTTATAAATATCTTCCGCGTCGTATTCTGCATTCATCACGACGGAGAAATGGAATATCGGGCGGTCAACCTGGACTATCCGGAGCGGACTGTGTGGGATGCCGCCGGGGATATAGATAAGCGTTGTCTTTGTCAGCCTGTGGTTTTCACCATTGATTGCAAACTCAATAACGCCGCCGAGATCATACGGGTCGTCCGGATTAGAGCCGAAAAATCCGACAAGCTCCGCGTGAGAGTGATCATGTTCCGGGAACATCGGGTCACGTTCGGGGATACCTGTGTACCACGCGACGTTCATCTGAAAAGCGCCGGGGCAGATATTGCCGTCCATCCACAGCACGCGTGTTGCGAATTTATTGTAAATTTCCTGCATGTCCGGGGACATCATCCCGGACGGGGTTTGCAAATCTTGGATATAATATTTTCCGTATTCGCCGCCGTTGTTGTTGTCGTATGTCATATGTTAATCCTCCTACATGTAGGGGCGGCCATTGGCCGTCCGTTTATCCTAATTTGCTGCCATCCGCGGACGCGCAGTGCGCGCCCCTACGGTCCGTCTTCTATTCCGTCGGCAGATCCCAATCAATAAACCGCCAGTATGGGGCGTTCACGCGCGCTTGATATGCTTCCATATCAACGCCGTTCCAATCGTAGAATCCGATTTTCCCCTCCGATCGTGCGCCAAGTTCGCCTTTGGCGATACGGTCGGTCACTGCGGGTGGGGCTTCTGTTACATTACTCAAATGCGGGAACGTGCCATTGCAGCCCGCTTGATTCAGCATCAGGCCGCCATTGTCGAAATGCTCATAAATCCCAATAGACGTATAACGCGGGCAGAAGCTGTAATTCAGACACGTATCAATATCCCGCGGGTCGCATATGCCGCTTTCGACCAGACTCAGCGCCTCACGCCACAGCGCGAATTGGAGTCTGTTGCCGATAAATCCGGGCGTCGGTTTTTTAAGTACAACTGGCTTGCGGTCAAGCGATTCAAGCAGTTCTACAACGAAATCCATCGCAGCCGGATCAGTAGCCGCGCCGCCGCAGCATTCAAAGAACGGAACCATATGCGCCGGATTGAACGGATGCGTGACGATAAGGCGGTCTTTATACTTCGTCATTTTCTGCCCCATCTCGTCCGGCGTGATTGTCGAACTGACCGAGCAGATGGCTTTGACATTCGTGCAGATTTCCTCAATCCGCGCTAAAATATCGAACTTCAGTTCCAGATTCTCGTTAACGCATTCAAAAATCACGTCGCAGTCGGCAAGTTCGTTGTAGTCGAGTGTGTATTTTAGATATTTTTCGCAGATTTCCAGTTGGTTTGCCGGTGCGACTCCCTGAGCTATCATTTGACGGAAGTAGTTGTCGTAAGTCTTTTTATACTCCGGAATCATCTCCGCACGGCGTGCCACACAGGTGGTTTTGTAGCCGTGCCCGGTTGTCAGCACCGCCATGCTGTCGCCTATCATCCCCAGGCCGATGATTCCGATATGCTTTACACTGTCAAGTTTCATTTGCATCCTCCAAGTGTTAATAATGGATGTAGGGGCGGCCATTGGCCGTCCCGTGATGTAACGTCCACACCCAGTAGGGACGGTCGCCCTCGACCGTCCGCGGACGACCGGGGCGGTCGTCCCTACTGGCGCACCCATGTTTCTGGATAACGGGCAGATTGCCATCCGCCCCTACCGCGGTTTCAATCCTATCATTTCTCTCGCTTCTTCCGGGGTTGCAACTTCCATCTCAAGCTCGCGGATGATTCTTGCCATGCGCTCTACGAGTTGGGCGTTGGATTTTGCGAGGTCGCCGTAGGCGTAATAGATGTTGTCTTCCATACCGGTACGCGCGTGGCCGCCTTTCAGGACGCCGTATGTCACGCCGTGCAACTGATGCGATGCAATCGCCATTGTTGTGACGTTGACGTTGTATTTGCCGCCACTGTACTTCTTTATCATATCCATCATAAAGTCGTGATTGTCCTGCGTATAAGAGACCGCGCCCTGGCTGACTTTGTTCATACCCATGACCATCGTCATGTTGATAGGCTCGTTCGGGTCATCGGTCAGTCTGCCGACTCCGGCGGGGATGAGCACCTGGAACAAGTCCTCAATAGACTCAATGTTAAACAGTTCAATCTCCGGCTTGATGCCGAGTTCTTTCATACGCAAGCCGTGCTTAATCAGCCAATCGCGCTCCCAGCGGTAGATAAAGCTGAGGTCTTCCCACACGGTTGTGATAAGCGACGTATCCAGCGAACACATTTCCGGCAGTGCGTCTCTAATGCTGTCGTCATAAAGCAACGCAATTCCGTCGTCCGCCTCTGATCCCGGGCGTGTTGCCGGAGCGGTGGAGTTCTGGGTAATGATGTTGCACTTCGCACGGATGCCAGAGTTAATTTCTGCAAACACTTTCGGGTCATTACACGACTTACCCTCTTTATTCCGCGCGTGGATGTGTACGATCGATGCGCCCGCGTTGTAGCAGTCATATGCCGATTGTATAACTTCACTCGGCTGCTCCGGCAGATTGGGGTTTTGCGCTTTACCCTGGAAATTGCCCGTCTGTGCGACGGTGATTATAACTTTTCTTTTCTTTGACATGTAGATTCATCCTTTCGTGTGTGTCAGTTATTTTGTATAGAACACTATATCATATGACGTTGTGTTCTGTCAAAGCTGTTTAAGCTCTTAATTTCTCAGCGTATTTTATAACATTCCGAGCCAAAATACGCGCTTGCTCAAGTCGCTTTTCTTGGGTTAGTATATCACCGGGTTTATTTGCAGCAGCTGATAATCCGTTGAGCTCTCCGGGAACAGGCAGTGCCCCGCAGGATAGCAGGTAGTTATATATAACCGTCAACACAATGGCTTGCCCGGCACCTTGACCGCGTCCGACCGTTATCGCCCCGCCGGGTTTGCCAGTGAGAAATTCACCGCGCTGATATGATGAGAATGACCGGTCAAAAACAGCTTTCAACTGTGCCGTTACGTTGCGGTAATATACAGGCGACCCAATAATCACCGCGTCGCAGCCTGCCAGTTCATTGAACAATCCCGTCATGTCATCATCTGATATTACGCATATGCCGTTATCAACACAAGTTTCACACCCGGTACACGGATTTACTGTTTTTTCTGACAAATAAAACTCCGAAACATCCCAGCCCTGCGCGGTAAACTCATTCAGACATTCTCTGACAAGACACTCGGTATTGCCGCCATTTCGCGGGCTGCCTGATATTCCGACTACTTTCATTTAATACCCCCCCACCCCCTTCATATAGTCTAAGCCCCATTGGTGTGCCCAACGGCGTATGAGGTCGCCTTTATCATACAGTTTTTTGCTGTCTTTTTCGCCGTACCGCCGCGCTAATTCACTAACAGGCGTTTCGCGGTTCATCTTCATCCCCGGCGTGGCTTTGTCGCGATAAGCTTTGATAATTGCGTCAACA